>Ga0265798_10000725_pt1 | contig 53541 bp, 52 predicted proteins | sample P3T30metagenome_FD_192430 | JGI IMG/M metagenome (GOLD analysis project Ga0265798, IMG submission 192430) | Plant litter microbial communities from East Loma Ridge, Irvine, California - P3 T30 | ecosystem: Environmental > Terrestrial > Plant litter > Unclassified | place: USA: California...
CCGGATGTTGCCGAAAGCCGTTTGGGCGATGCCGGAATTGGGGACATTCAACCTTCACGCTTCCCTGCTTCCGCAATACCGGGGCGCCGCTCCCATAAACTGGGCGATTATAAACGGGGAAACGAAAACCGGCGTGACGACATTTTTCATCGACGAGAAAATCGACACGGGTGCGATGATACTGAGTAGGGAAATCGGGATCGGGCCGGACGAAACTGCCGGAAAACTGCACGACAGGCTGATGGAGATCGGGAGTGTCGCGGTGGTGGAAACGCTTGAGAAAATTGCATCGGATAACGCCCAAACCACGATACAGGCTGATTCGTCCGACTTTAAAACGGCTTACAAGCTGGATCGCGACAATTGCAAGATCTACTGGAACCGGACGGCATCTGATATTCATAACCTCATCCGCGGACTGTCTCCCTACCCGGCCGCATGGTGCTGGTTCAAGGATCACGACCAGGAGTGGAACGTGAAAATTTACGGATCGGAGATTGAAATTACAGATCACGATCTGGGGAGCGGCACTATCGTCGCAACTAAAAAAGAACTTAAGGTTGCCGTCGCGGGCGGATTCGTCAAAATCACCTCACTGCAATTTCCCGGAAAGAAAAAAATGACGGCCGGGGAACTATTGAACGGCATTTCGTTTTCTGAAAAAGCGGTGGCGTGCTGAGGCCTTGTCATTGTTGGGATGGCAGAAATTTTCATATTTGCAACCGGGATTTTCAACAAAACATTTAAGTTATTAACAAATCGGCCAAAAACACACGCCAAGTCTTGCGTGGTAAGGAATTCCTACTAAATTTGTTTGAAGGAACTAAATGTTTAACCAATCAATTAATAACTATTATTATGAACAAATCAGAATTAATCGATGCTATTGCTGCTGATGCAGGGATTTCAAAAGGTGCTGCAAAAGCTGCTTTGGAATCATTTCTTTCTAATGTAGGCAATACGCTTAAGGGCGGCGGCAGAGTATCGTTGGTAGGTTTTGGTTCATGGTCAGTTTCAGACAGAGCTGCACGTGAAGGTAGAAACCCTCAAACAGGAAAAACTATCAGCATCGCTGCAAAAAAAGTAGTGAAATTCAAAGCCGGTGCTGAACTTGAAGGTGGTGTAAACTAAGAAGTTAATACATACAAGTTATGAAGAGCCTTTCTATCGAAAGGCTTTTTTTTATAAAATCCTCATGTTTGTTTGGCTATTTAAAAGACTTTTAGTTAAATTTAAAACAAAAACGCGGGAATATGATTTCAGAAAAACTCACGAAAGGGCTTTTGCTGATTGCCGAACCCTCCATTCTGGGCGACATTTCATTTAACCGCTCGGTTATTTTGCTCGCCGACCACAATGAGGACGGTTCTGTCGGATTCATCCTGAACAAGCCGTTGAAGTACACCGTCAGCGATCTGGTGCCCGACATCGAGGCTAATTTCAAGATCTACAACGGCGGACCCGTCGAGCAGGACAACCTGTATTTTATCCACAATATTCCGGATCTGATACCGGAAAGCATTGAAATCTCAAACGGCATTTATTGGGGAGGCGATTTCGATCTGACTAAAAAACTCATCAACGAAGGAAAGGTCAGAAAAGACAATATCAGGTTTTTCCTCGGATACACCGGATGGGCGGCTCAGCAACTGGAAGACGAGATGGAGGCAAATTCATGGATCGTCGCGGAAAACGTCTACAAAAACAAGATCATCGGCAAGTCCACGAACGACTTCTGGAAAGAGAAAATCCTGGAACTCGGGGGCGACTACATGCTTTGGTCTAACGCGCCGGAAAACCCCATGTTGAATTGAAGTTTATCGTTTAAAGTTTAAGGTTTGAGGTTTAGACTACTCCACCTAATCGTATCTGGGCATTCAATTTCCCGATAAGATCTTTTGAAAGTGCCGTCGTATAAGACTTTTTGCGATATTTTGTGATCGGCTGAATGCCTGAAATCACATTCGTGATGAAAAGCTCATCGGCTTTTTGAAGATCGAAAGGCGAAATGACATCTTCCAGCACTTCAAGATCGGCGTTCTTCCGCGTCAGCGCCAGGACTTGTTTACGCATTACGCCATTGAGGCAGCCTTCCGATATTGCAGGAGTAATCAATTTCCTACCAGTAAGCATAAACAAATTACCGTTGATCGCCTCGACCACGTTCTTGGAGTCGTTCAGGAGCAGGCAATTGTCGTACCCGTTTTCATCTGCGAAGATATTAGCCGTCACATTAACGAGTTTATTCGTACTCTTAATAGTTGAGAGCAGTTGCCTGGCCACGTAAGAATCCTTGAAAAGCTCGACTTCGTAAGCGTTTTCAGAAAAAGAATACAAATTCGTATCAAGACGTTGTGCCGATGCGATCCATTCCACTTCATTCGTTTCAGGAAGATAAAACCCGCTTCCCGAACGATAAACCGTCAGGCGCACTCGGCCGGAATTGGCGCAACCGGCATGCCTGGCCGTTTCCAAAAACTGGCCTTCGATGAATTCCATCGTAAAATCCATAGGAATTTCCATACGCACAATCCGCATGGACGACATCAGTCTGAAATAATGGTCTTCGAGAAAAAGGACTTTACCGTCGAGAACGCGTACGGTTTCGTAAACCCCGTCGCCGAAAAGCAGGCCCCGGTTATCGATTTTAGGATGGGACTCGTCAATAAATTTCCCGTTGTGGTTGAGCATAAAAAAACCCTGAATTTAATTCAGGGCAAATATACGTTTTATATAATTTTCGTCAGACGGAACCGATCACGTGTTTGAGGTCTGAAATCTGGTTTTCCCACAATTGTTTCGATTCATCGAGTTCGTCCTCGTCGGCGTAATCGATGACGAGAAGCGAAACGTCCTTGGTTATTTCATCTTCGAGGATGCGCAATTCAAAAAACAGGTCCGTATCGGAATTATTGTCGTCGACCCACCGGAATTTAACCTTTTCACCGGTCTTTTTTGACGTGAGACGTGCGCGCTCTTCCGTATCGTTCCAGATGAACGTGAAGATCTCGCCTCTCGAGTTCACATTGTCCGCAAACCACTCCGACAGCCCCGATGGAGTAGAGATATACTGGTAAAGAAGTTGGGGTGAGGAATTTAGCGGAAACTCGAGCTCGTATCGTACTTTGACATTCATATTGGACCGGTTTTATTTTGGGAAATATATAGAAATAAAACCGAAATGGTCATTTTTTGAAAAATATTTTTTTTGATGGAAGAATTTGCCAAAACCCATTTTAGTTATATATTTGCACCCGCATTGAGGAAATGCAATAACCGAAATTTGGCGAGGTAGCTCAGTCGGTTAGAGCGCAGGATTCATAACCCTGAGGTCGAGAGTTCAAATCTCTCTCTCGCTACTTAAAAATAAAGCCCTTACGATTTGTAAGGGCTTTATTCGTTTATAGGTGTCGGGATGAGGTGTCGGGACTAATGTTAAAAATTCTCGATTCAGGTCCCGAAAATCTTGATTTCCAATGCGCCTTTTTCCAGAGCTGTAAGTACGGTCCTATCAAGGTAATGGTCAGTCAATACAGCATTTGAACCGTGAGACGAAAGGACCTTTGTATCTTGATTCATCACCGCGTTAACCCACGTGAGATAGGTTTTCCGCAAATCCATAAGACTCACGTCCGCATCAATCCCCGCCTTGATACGATAGTGCGTGAACGCCTTACTGATATTATTCATTAGCGTTTTATGGGTTTCCGTTCGATTAGGATGAAGTATGTATTCATCCGTTCCGATAAAACCTTCATATCCTATTTCTGCAAGCAATCGTACAAATCGTTGTTTATCGGTACATACTTTAGAGGCGTGTCGGTGTGCATATTCTTTGCGGTTTTTTGTCTCATAACTTTTAAGTTAGGGAAACTGAAAAACCTGACCTCTTGCATGGTCCAAAGAATTTGATTCCACTTCAGGGTTACAACTTCTTCTCGCCGCCCACCTGTGAGTAGAAACATCCTGAAAGCATTCTTTAAGTACGGCCTATACATATTTTTCTTTTCGCCGCGACCGTTGAGGTACTGGATGGGATTTTCCGTATCGACAGCCGAGAGGATTTTCTGAAACTCAGCAACAGTTAATGAACGTGGATTCTTCTTAATTACATTCTTCGTAACATATGTCTCAAACGGATTTTCCATTTGTACTTTTTCAATAGTAATCAAAAAATTGAAGAATGCTTTGAGAGCCGACATTGCCTTATTGAACGTTTTGGAATTGTAATGCGTCTCGGCCCAAAGGTAAAATGCCGCGACTTCTCCTTGTGTAGTTTCAGACGCCAACGCTCGACTTATATCCTTCTTTTTCTTCACGACATCCGCGAAGAACTTGCAGAATCGATAGCACTCTTTTTGATAATCCGTACTTACGTTTTTGCGCTTGTGGACGTGTTCGTGTTCACCGCCTAAGTACTGGTAGTATTTCATTATTGCATCGGCTAAGGAGTAGTTATTCCCATCGCTCACAGGTCTAATTACCTCGTGATTATTGGCGGCAATCTCTTTCTTAAATGAAATAGCTTCGTCCAAGGCTTCATCGTAAGAAAGCGACTTTAACACTTTCGAACGCTCACCTCTCTTTGTATCGGGAATATGAACGTGCATCCGATAACGGTGACGGTCGTAATGTTTACATTTAGGATTTTTGGTTTTGCAATCGAGACAAAACACCTTTAACCCTGTGATAGTTTTCTTTGGCAACTTTAACTTCCCGCTCATGCTATTAATTGTTTATACATCTCTTCTTCTTTCTTGTTCATTGGCTTGACAATGGTTAAAGCCTCGCCATTCCTGGGTTCACTTAAGTTAGACAGAAAAATATGATACAGCGCATCGTTGCCCAAAATATCTTTGAGTAAACATTTCCAGTTTTCAGGATGCTTAATTTTTAAATCGGAAACGAACGGTTTTCCGATGGTATATTCCAAATCGATTTTGTAAACATAATCGCGGTTGGAGAATTTATGGACTATGACATCATGAGTCCCACACCACTTTTTTGTGGCTTCCGAATCCTTGAGTTTAATTCGGTCGCTCACCTCTGATATTGTCAAAATATCAAGAGGAAAATTTTTTAAAGTCAAAACATTAACCTGTCATGATTCTCGTTTTTTTAGAGACAGGTTTGAGAATTATTTAATAATACTGCAAAAATACCGTAATATCTCTCTAAGTGCAACCAAACTTTAAAATAAATTTTTCATCTTAAATTATTATCGTAATATTGCAATATAGATATATTAGTATGGGAGCTACAAAAACTGACCACTTTACTGACCGTCAAAACGAGATTTCGGTCCTCGCTAAAGCACTCGGCCATCCCGCGCGAGTAGCAATATTAGATTACTTGGTTAAAGTGAATGCTTGCATCTGCGGTGACATTGTTAACGAATTACCCTTAGCACAGCCAACGGTGTCACAACATCTTAAAGAACTCAAAAACGCGGGTCTAATAAAGGGAAATGTCGAAGGCAATGCGATTTGCTATTGCATCGATGAAAATGGCTTAGAGAAGCTCCAAATGTATTTTGGGACATTGTTTTCTCAAATCGCCGCCAAGAAAAATGAATGCTGTTAACTAAATTTCTACTACTATGAAACTTTCAGAAATCAAACAACACCTCCACACCGCAGAGGTGGTAAACTTTAAACTATCCGACGGCTCATTCGTTCCTGAACACTTCCATGTTACGGAGGTCGGCATGGTAACCAAGAACTTTATTGACTGTGGCGGCAAGGTCCGAAATGAGAAAGTAGCAAACTTCCAACTTTGGGACGCTAATGATTTTGAGCACCGTCTTAAGCCCGCCAAGCTGCTTAACATAATTGGTCTCTCTGAAAGAATTCTCGGATTAGAGGACCTCGAAATCGAGGTCGAATACCAATCTGCAACAATCGGAAAGTATGATTTGGGGTTTGACGGTCACGATTTTCTACTACTGGAAAAGCAAACAGCCTGTCTTGCTATGGAAGGTTGTGAGACGCCAAAAACAAAGGTAAGAATCAGCGACATCAAATCGCAAGAGCCGTGCTGTAACCCAGAAGGAAATTGCTGTATATAAAAACTTAAACAGATATGAAACGAATCTTAGTACTCTGCACAGGGAATAGTTGCCGAAGCCAGATAGCTCATGGTTATCTCCATAATTTCGCAAACGGAAAGGCCGAAATTTATAGCGCGGGCGTTGAAACGCATGGCGTAAATCCTAAGGCGGTCGACGTAATGGCGGCAGACGGAATCGACATCTCACACCACACATCCAATAATATCGATGAGTACGTAGACATTGATTTCGATTTCGTCATCACTGTTTGCGACAATGCTAAAGAACGTTGCCCGTTCTTTCCAACGAAAGCCCAGAAGTTTCACCAGAATTTCCCCGACCCGGCTAAAGCTACAGGTACAGATGATGAGGTTCTCGCCGAGTTCGTCAAGGTGCGAGACCAGATAAAAGAATACGCAAAATCTTTCATCAAAACGAATCTCGATGAGTGATTGCGCGCCCGCGTTCAAACGCAAAAGGTTAGGATTTCTTGACCGTTATCTGACGCTTTGGATATTCCTCGCAATGGCAACTGGTGTTGCTATAGGCCATTTCATTCCGTCCACATCAAACCTCATCAATGCGGCTTCCTATGGCGCAACAAACATCCCATTAGCGGTTGGTCTTATAGTAATGATGTACCCACCCTTAGCGAAAGTTCAGTACGGCAAGATGCGGGAAGTATTTTCCAATAAAAAGGTATTGACGGTTTCACTTATCCTAAATTGGGTTATTGGACCAATACTAATGTTTGGCCTCGCAGTTTTGTTTCTATCCGACCGTCCCGATTATATGACAGGTCTTATTCTGATTGGCCTTGCACGCTGTATTGCAATGGTCGTGGTCTGGAATGATTTGGCGGGCGGCAATAGAGAGTACGCGGCGGGTTTGATAGCTCTTAATAGTATCTTCCAAGTTCTTCTTTACAGTTTGTATGCCTATATCTTCCTTACGGTCTTACCGCCAATGGTCGGATTAGAAGGAATCGGAATCGATATATCTATGAGCGAGATTGCCCAAAGCGTAGGAGTCTATTTGGGCATTCCGTTCGGTCTTGGTCTCATCTCCCATTATGGTCTTACATGGCTCAAGGGAAAAGATTGGTTCGAGAATAAGTTCGTTCCGTTTGTCTCACCATTTACGCTGATTGCTTTATTGTTTACGATTTTGGTGATGTTCAGTCTTAAAGGTGAAACTATAGTTCAAATTCCGTTAGACGTTTTAAGAATTGCTATTCCCTTAGTGATTTACTTCGCGCTCATGTTTGTCGTCAGCTTCATAATTGGGAAGAGTATGGGTGTGGACTATTCCCGTAATGCGTCGATAGCGTTCACGGCTACAGGAAATAATTTCGAGCTTGCAATAGCGGTGGCAGTTGGTGTATTTGGGATTAACAGCGGACAAGCGTTTGCGGGTGTAATCGGTCCATTAGTCGAAGTTCCTGCGTTGATTGCATTGGTTAACCTTGCACTTCACTTTCGAAAACGGCTGTTCCAATAATCGGTAAAGTTCATGATCCGTTTCCGGTGGAAACGGATCATGAAATCTCTAAGCTGCTATCATACACTTCAATTTGTCAATACAGGTCTGCGTAATCGCGACCCCTGTGTAATCATTATAACGTTGTGCTTTGCTACATCTACCAATGTAAGTCACCAAATCTTTCATTTGAATTCGTGAGCCGTTGAGGTCAAAAATGATTGCCATGCTTTCACCGACGTCCCATCCTAAACTTGGAAGAATTTGATACAGGTCCACCTCATCATCAACGCGATATTTTTGTGACGGGAGAATGGCCATTTCAACTTTGTGACCCGTTTTTTTGACCTGTGTTTTTACACCAAATTCAATAGCCGAATCATTCATGACTTCACGAACTCGGTCAATATTTCTGGCTTCGCACAAAAGCGCATCATACACGTAGAGGACCTCGATATTTTCGCAGTTCAATCTCTGGATTGCGTGGGTCATAATGTCTACTTCAACCTTGAAAAGTTTACGCGAAGTAATCTTGTAACCGTTCGTTCGTTTGTCAGATTCTATGTTCTGGAGCGCATCTGGTTCGTTGGTCTCATAGTAATCGTAAAGTAGCGATTTTCGCATCTGTCCAATCTTTTTATTGAAAAAACTTAGATGTTCAACCTTCACCTCTTTGACATTTTTACCCAGAACCTCAGCGACTTTCTGGTGATTCAAAAACTCCGATTGTCCTCCGTATAGAGACATCGCGATATTGGGATGAAACGCTACAAAATCCGCTTCTACCAATGCGACCCCGTCGATTTTAATCTGTTCTCGAATCCACGATGGCATCAATACGAAACTGTCGACCACCCGCCCACCGCTCGCCTCGTCACCCTCAACGGGAATCATGAAACCGCGCCCAGTAAGAAATTCGAAAAGTTTGATGTTATCTTCTACAAAACTACGGTCCGCGTAATCGGCCCAATAGTGGTTTTGGTGTTTATTTCTGACCGTTAGCTTCTTCCCCTTCTTTGTGTGATGACCGCTCTTTGCCAAGTTTTTCCCAATCGCAAGAAGCTCTTCACAGGTTGGCAACTCCAACTTCGGGTAAATCTTGATGAGGTTCATGGTTATCGGATTTGTCAATGCTTGCCGCAGTTTCTTGTAGTACAACTGATTTCGTACGTGGATAATTTTTGGCGTCTTTAGCACATACTCGGTCAAACCCGCTTTCAAATACGCATCTCCCAACTTGTACTTTATGCTTTGGCCATCATGATAGCGGTTATTGACTTCTAACAAAGGCCCGTTTTTCGTTCCTTCTACCAGAAGATTCACGATTTTCTTATAGACATAGGTGTTGTCTTTACCTTTTGTCTGTTCATGGAGTAGCGGCGAGTATAACGACTTCCACTTAGATTCCGAATAAACCGTTGTTGCAAGATTTGACAAGAACACCAGACATTTTTCTACCGCTATAAACGGGTCAGGGTCTATCTGCTTTAAGACTCTTTTGGAAACATACTTCTTTAGTACGTATTCGGATTTTTTAGGAATTAGAATGCTGTTGACATTCGGAAATAGTAATGATAGTTCTGCAAAAGCAGGGTCATTAGACAGGACATTAAGGTCCTCACTATCGTCATATTGAGCGATAGATTCAAAATCAAATTGGTTCAAGGTTATCTTCCGTTACCTCTTCCCTCGTGCGTGACGGGGATTATGCCTTCCTTTTTTGTCTTGGTGGAAGAACTGGGGAAAATCACCTCCCCAGCAACCAAGAATTTTTTGAGTTTATTCTCAATTTGAATAATTATACACAAAACATTTCACATAGTCAAGTACCCGACCAACTTATTTAGCGCAAATCGAGCATCCCTTTTATGAAAACCTTCTTCGTTAAGGCACTATTCACAGTACCTCATGTTCATATTCATCTCAATCTTTATAGTAACATATATGATAAGAATATAAATGATAAAGATGAAGAAACTGTTAATTGATTCAGAGTTGAAATGAAATAAGCGCCAAATTCTTATCACAGGAACGCTATTGATTGCAAGATTTTATAACCAGTTTGAAGCTTTAAGGCGATTAAGTGCGGCAAAATGGAGTATTATCTCCAGAGTTTTCACACGTACTGAACGGAATTTTAAATGTAAATCCCTGTTTATCAGCACCAACAAAATCAAAAACCTCAATTAAATCTATATCTTTCGTCAATTCCCCTTCCCCCCTGCCGAAATTTCTACCGTTAGAAAGAACATCACCCACGTATCCACTCTCCCAATACCAATTTTTCAAGTAGCAAATCTGTGCGGTCCGATTGCTTCAAAAATTTTGGGAAAATTTGGACGTCAAAAAAATCGATGGTTTTCATAGGGATGATATTTATCTAAGAAAGATATATCATGAAAATTAAGCTCACAATCGACCAAATGACTAAGATTCTAAAAACCGAGAAACCGAAATTCCCTATTACCATTTACCTAAAAGGTCTGGACAAAAGAAAGGTGAATGAACTGGTAAAAGTGTTGAAGGGACGAGGACAGGGCTAAGCTCCGATGAAAAGTGCGGACACTTCAACTTCCAACGCCTTTGCAATTCGGACAATTTTGTCGATACCCATGATTTGCTTTGCGGTCATATATCGGCGTAACGCTTCGATGTCCAAATCTGAATCATGGGCAACGTGTCGAACCTTTTTGTCTTTTTCCTTAATGATTCTTGCAATGTTAGCTCCGACAATTTTGACAGAGGTAGGGATTTCGTTCTTTCTCATCACCAATTATTAGGTGACCGAAAAATATCTGTATGTCCACAAATAAATAGGAACGTATATTTCCAGTCATATACGTCTGTTTATTATATTCGCATTCTAACAATTAAAATTTAATACTATGGCAGAAACAGAAAATACCACCTTTGGAATGAAATTGTTAATGGGATTTGGCATTCTATGTATTGTTGTCGGATTCATGAAATGTGTAAACAGTTTCTCAACGTCGGATGAACAAAATATCAGCGAGACCGTTAATGTAAATGATGCGGCGGCAGTTCAACAATTCGTACAAGGAAAATGGAGCGAATCTTTACCTTCATCTGTATCTTCGGAATCCTTGTACTTCCGATTACTGATTGAAGGGAACAAAATTAGCATATGGACCCGAATAGGATTTGACGAATGGGACATGAACCGCCCGCCAGATGAGGTCCATACTTTCTCAATGGGCGATGTCACCAAACAGGTTGATGGAGAAAAGTGTCGATATTTGTATTGGGACGAAGAAACGTTGCTAACAAGAAGCATCAGCACTTTGCATGTAACCGATTGTTGCATTTTGTTTCATGGTTCGGTTAGACCGCTAAGTGAGGGATGGGAATGATTAGTGTCAATATTAGATTATAGTCATACCCTGACGCAGTTTTACTATTAGAAAAAACCGATTCATTGAGATACGACTGTGCTAAAAATAACTACCTTATATTTGGTACATTGAAAATTTTGTTTTATATTTGGAGTATAAATTATACGCCATGCAAAATATATCTCAACTCATAGGTCTGGAGTTCGACCTAAAAGAAACGCTACAATTACTAAAATCTCCAATTACCACTTTCTGGAGTTGGGGAGTTTCCCAAATTCTTACTTACAAAGGAAAAGGTCTATTTCTGAAAGTGTCCGCAAATCACTTTCAGGGATGGACCTTTATAACTTTGGACTATTCCGACACCTACACGGTATCGCTCCTCGACAAGAATTTTCGAGTGGTAGAAACCCACAAAGGAATCTACGCAGACCAACTCCAGTTTTTTATCGATAGAAGAATCGAATTCATCCCAACTTACGTCAAATAGCCATGAAAGCAAGGTACAATCGTATTAGTACGGCTAACCAGAAATTGGAACGCCAGATAGCCAAACAAAATCCCGATGAAGAGTTGTTCAACGATGTTGTGAGCGGCTCAGTCGCGTTTGCCGATAGAGAAAAAGGGCAAATTCTACTACAAGAAATTAAGGCGGGCCGTATTAAATGGGTGTCGGTATCAGCCATTGACCGATTGGGTCGCAACCTCAAAGACCTCATCAACACGCTCGAAGAATTTGACAATCTGGGTGTGACTTTGAGGGTGGACAACTTGGGTCTGGAATCTCGAATAGAAGGAAAACCCAACTCGACGTTTAAACTAATCGTCAGCGTCATGGCAAACGTGGCCGAAATGGAACGAAATACCCTACTGGAACGGCAGCGAGAAGGCATCGCCATCGCAAAATCCAATGGAACCTATAAAGGCCGAGTAAAGGGTTCAACCGAATCGGATGATGAGGTTCTGGCGAAGTATAAGGACGTTGTAAAGTTTTTAAACCGCAAACAGTCGTTGCGTAACACCGCCAAATTAACCAATGTAGCACTTGGCACGGTCCAGAAAGTCCAAAGAATTTTAAATCAGCAGAAACATGAAGCAGTTTAAAGTTAGAATCTGGGTCGGTAGCAGCCCAAGTGAGGTTTTGGTCACCGCTGCCAATTCCGCTAATGCTCTACGGATAGCGAGAAATCTTTACCCAATGGCGAGGATTATTAGCGCGCGTCAAGCATAATTATCAAAATAAAAAAAGCCCTTAATGGGCTTTTTTTAATATTTCTAAATCTTCAGGTGATGTATTAAACACATCAAGCAGATAACGCTCCATACTTGGAGCCAAAGCCCTAAATAATTGTCTATTTTCGGGTGGAACGCTTTCTTCGTCAATGCTCAAAAAATGAAAGACTGGAACAGGAACGTTCAATTCCTTACTCAACGCTTCTAACGTATCGGATTGGGGTTTATAAACACCATTGATGATTTGAGACAAAGCTGTCGGGCTCTTCCCAATACTCTTTGCAACATCAGCTTGCGATAAGCCTCTTTTTTTAATGAACATTTTTATTACTTCACCTATTTCCATAGCTATCCATATTTTGAAAATTCAGCGACAACCTTCATTGTAAGAACTATTAGCTCCATCCATTCTTTGTATGCTTGAAATCTGTCGCTTTCTGTTTTAGGAACATTTTCTTTAAGGTTTATGAGAAACAATCTCATTTCAGAGGACATCGGCATAGTTGCCAAGGCGCTCTCAATTTCTTGTACAAATTCTGTTTTATTCATCGTTAATCACGAGTTTAGATTTAATGAAGACCTAATCAAACTCGGATATTAACGCAACGTCTTTCTCTTTGCCTTAATATCCAACTGATAGTAAGGTTTGAGAGTGATAATCATCAAGATTTTTAAATAAAAAACTATTAATACGTCTAAAACGCTCACGCCTATTTATTTGAAAACGTTTAAATAACGAACTAAACCAATTAATTGCCGAGCGAATTTGAATGATTTCTTTTTCATACTGCTTGATTTCGTCTTGTAAATCAAGTAGGGCGATTAACTTTTTAAAAGATTCATAGTCGGCGAAGGCTTGTCTTGTCTCGTCGGCTTGCTTCTGAATAAATCGAAGACCAAAATCAGAAGCATCTATAAACTCACCTCCCCAGCTATGCAAATCCAAACCTGTCATCCCGAAAATATCGCGTGGCTCACCAATATGATGTAAATCATTTGAAACATCGCAAAAATTAGTGTTTTCTAATAACTGCTTTAATTCCGCCTCATTCTTTTTCTTACGTTGGAGTTCTATTTCACGCGTCGATAGAAAAGTTTCTAATTGGGAAATATTGTTGTTGAAAAACTTAAAATTTTCAGTTTTCAGAACTGTCAAATGTGATTCAAACTTTAATTCGTCTGCTGAAATGATACGATAACCCTCATGAATTATTGTCGGCTTAATTGCATGCTTGATATAAGTTGGCGCGGATTTGTATAAATTATACATTTTAATCTGAGTAGCCATAGAACCATTAAGGCCTTTGTTGATTAAAGAGTGAACCTTCGTGCCTTCACTCGCCCATTTCAAAATTCGCTCGTTTAATAAAATTCCTTTAGTGGCCATTGAACCAGCATTAGCCAGTTTATTGACTTTATTTGCTAACTCGGCCATTTTCGCAGCTTGTTCAAATATTGCTGAATTCATAATTAATGGTTTATGTTCCAAATTTAAGCTAAACTTAAATAAAAGACAATTTTTTAAAGAAGAATTAACATGTAATCTTATTTAATAATGTATGTACTCGGGATACTCTAAAATAATAACTATGGCTTTTACAATGACTTCTAATATTCGATTTAGTTAGTATAAATTAAAAATCGTTGAGAATATTGCCTTTTTTTTAACATATCTTTACTCCAAAGAATAATATCGCCATGATTACCATTATTAACGAAAATGATAATTGCAAAAACCTACTTGTATTTATACACGGTTTTATTGGAAGTACAGAAACATGGATTAAGAAAGATGGTGCAAAGCCATTCATCGATTTGTTTATGAAGGATGACCAGATTCGAGAGAATTTCGATATAGGAATATTTGAGTATCATACGGAATTACTGTCATTTTTTCCAAAAACTAAACGATTAATGAAGTTCATAAGCGGAGGCACTAATCGCAAAAATCTTCCAATCGAAGAAATTAGTTTACTCTTAGAATCCAAGCTTAGATATAGTTTTCCTCAGTACGAGAATATCGTACTAATAGGACATAGCATGGGTGGTTTAGTCGCAAAAAGATACATTTTAAATGATATCAATAAAAATTCAACAACGAGGGTCAAATTATATGTCTCTTTAGCAACTCCACACTCTGGCTCTTCTATAGCAACATTTGGTAAACGCATCATTGACAACTATCAAGTAAAAGATTTAGACCCGCTGAGTGAGAGTATTAATGCTATGAATAACGAATGGGTCCAATGTGGTCAGCTTCCTAAGCGAATCTATGCACAGGGTCTTCATGATGATATTGTGCCTAAGGTTAGCTCAGTATCGTATGATAAAGACGTTCAAGAAGTCGTATATTGTGATGATGACCATTTTAGCATAATTACCCCTGCGCTTAGTAGTGTAATAGTCGATGCGGTCGTGCCACAACTACACGCTCTTTTGCAAGAACAATCAATTCAATCCATTAAAACTGAAACACGTTTTGTTGATAGCGGTCAATATGATGAAGAAGTGTTTGTATTGAAAATGTTTATGGCCGATATACATTCAACATTGATGAACGGTTCTAAACAAGCGTTTTTTAATGCTGAATTTGCAATTCGCAAATTAAGCGCGCAAGGAGTTGACGTCAAAGAATTAGCACCCTTGTACGAAAATATTAAGGAACTTTATATTGTCGAATTTGGTAATTATCTCTCGGGCAAACACCTGAGTTCCGATGCGTTACTTAATGCAGTTCATGAAAAAATTCTCGAAAAGGATAAAACATATTTAAATATACTTTATCAACCTTTGCAGGGCTTGCAAAAATTTGGCATGTTACATCAAATAGCGTCTGATGACAAAGACATTTGGTGGGATAAAAACGGAAGTGTTTCTACACTTGAAGAGTTTGCAGAAAAACTTAGAGCGGGTACTAAATGAATCTTCCTTTCTATATCCCAGACCATGAACTTACACTTCGTCTAAGCAAAGTTTTACTTTTATTTCAGGTATTATCAATCGGAACCAAAAAGATAGTAAACTTAGATTTACAAAAAATCGGCGAGTTCGAGTTTTTAATCAAACACCCAATAATTCTAAACAAAATTTTAAACGATAAGGACAAAAAAGTAATAGAGCTACATAATTCAGAGATGTATTCTATCGAAGCATTATTTCTAAATAGAAGTGAAATTTTTGATTTAAAAAACATAAAAATTCTTATAAAAATCTTGTTGTCCTATAATTATTTGGAAGCCAAAGTTCTCAGTGACTTTCAAATCTATTATTCTGTTACGGAAGAAGGCTTAACGCAAGCGGAAAAACTTCAATCCCTGTATTTCCAAAGAGTACGGGACTTAAACAACGAATTAAAACCCTTAGTTTCCCTTTCAAGTGGTATGATTGGCAAACTGATAGAAGCACACTTAGTAAATGGCAAAAAGAATTAAAATACCTAAACTGAAAGTAAATTTTTTAGTATTAGTTGGAACGCAAAAGGATTATGTTGTGTCTTTCGATGCTGGACTAAACATTATCTACGGTGATTCCGACACAGGTAAATCGAGTATCCTAAATCTCATCAACTACTGCTTGGGAGCATCTTCACTTGATACGTATGAGGAAATAGAGATGAAAGGTCAACATTGCCTTTTAGAAGTGGATTTTCTTGGAATAACTTATACAATCAAGCGCGATATTTTTAACCCTAAAGCAGAGATTGAAGTTTATCGCACAACCTACAATTCCATTGAAGAAACTTTTCCGAAATTTTATTCGCCTAATTATGTTCAGATATCCGAAGATGGAAACTTTTCAGAGTTTTTGTTACAGGCAATGCGAATTCCATTAGTACGAATTAAAGAAGCCCCATCTAAAGAAGTTACCAAAATGGTAAACTTGAGTTTTAGAGACATTTTCAAATATTGTTACCTCGACCAAGACAGAATAGGAAGTAAAAAGCTTTTCGGAGAAAACTATGTCATCCTCATTAAATTGAAGGAGACTTTTAAATTAATGTATAATGTCCTCGATGAACAAATAACTGAACTGGAAGGACGTATAAGCGTTCTCTCGGCAGACAAAAATACGCTCACAAATAAAAATAACTCTGTCGCCTCGTTCCTTAAAGAGACACAAGTCGAATCATTGGCTGAATTAGCTTTACAAAAAGAAGCTCTTGAAAACGAATTAGATGGGTTAAAAGCGGCGATTAAACAGATAGATACTGAAATAATTGGGGGTAGCGAAGAACTCAATCATCTTCGAAGTGGAATATCAAATTTTGAAGCAGACATACGTCAGCTTTACCAAGAACATAGCACCACTGAATTAGAAATTAAACAAAATATTGCTTTACGAAACGAGTATCGAAATGATATGAGAAAAATGGAAGCAACAATTGAAGCACTTGAAAAATTTCCAAAAATAGCGGATAAGCAATTAGACTGCCCGCTTTGTGATACTGTGGTCAACGTAAGTAAGCTAAAACAGCATTTTAACGATTCAGACACTAAAAGCATTAAAGGAGAATTGAATTCTCTCAGACGTAGAATGCGCGATTTAGATTCCATTTATAAAAACCTTAAAGAACAGGAAGCAAATTCAAGTAGAGATATTAAATATAAAACTTCTGAATTGGAAGAAATGAGATTGATGTTGGATAAACAATCGGTAGATATTGTTTCACCATATTTAAATCAGCGGGATGTACTTTCCTATCGTGCGGGAACAGTTCAAAGCGATATAAAAAATTCACAACATTTTTACAAGATAAGATTACAGCAGTCAATTAACGATACTGAAATAGTAGAACTACAAAGAAATATTGATGAACTCAAGGACACTTTAGGAGAACTCAGAAAAGATGCACCATCCCTCGAAAAAATTCTAAAAGCACTTGGAGAAAAAGTAGCGGAAATTTTGGTGTACGTCGGGGTAAAAAACCCGACCAATATATCTATTTCTTCTACAACTTATTTACCCGTCATTAGAGGAAGAAATTATGAAAGTATAACATCTGGCGGTGTACGTACCGTTAGTTCAGTAGCGTATTTCCTCAGCTTAATGATATACGCTATTGAAAATCCAGTAAACTATCCATCGTTCCTAATGATTGATACTATAACCAAATACCTCGGAAAGGTTAAAGAGCGTGATTTAGAATCGACGAATCGAGAGGAGGATGAACAAGAGGGAATGACCGACTATGAAAAACATGAAAATATCTATCGGTATTTGTTGACGTTAAGCCAGTATAAAGACAGCTTTCAGTTAATTATTGTTGACAATGATATTCCTGATGCCCTTTACGAAAACCTAAAAGGATTTGTTAGAAAACACTTTAGCACAAATATCCCTGGCACTGAAATCGGATTTATTGACGATGCTTTGATTTCTACTATCACTACACAACAAGATTCTGCCCAGTTTGATTTATTTGGAAGTGATGATGAAAGATGGGAAGGTTTAGATTGGGACAAAGAAGATGATGAACCAGCATTTTAATAAACAATAATAATTGCATTTGAATCTATACGAAGCGATGTCGCTCGATTACGAGGGCTGCGATTATGCGGTTTTCTGAATCACAACATCAATTCTATTTTTGATAGCTTGATACCTTTAGGAATTCGTTGTCAGGACTGAAATAATTGATATACTGTTTCTTAATGTCAACAGCATATTGACGACAATATTCTTAACCTCATGAATACTCACAGATGTTTTATATTTATTGCATTTAACTCTTCATCGACTTCACCATCTTTCCTGTAATAATGCCAGTCTAAAGTATAACCTTTATCATGGAGTTGTTGTTTTATTTTTGCTTTACTGTCACCATCAATTATAATTTCGGTTAAATGCGGAACCAATAAAGCCTGTTGGTCCATCGGGATTAAGCAATTCTCCATAGATTGACACCAAAATCTTCCCGACTGCCGCCCCATCCTTCTCTCTCCGACGAAATCAAATTGTTCATCGAGCATGTAGGTTGGTGTGTTAATCATCATGTAATTCTGCACTTCGTACGGGTCGACAGATTCTGTAACGGGGAGTAACCTTTCGTCGTTATATTCCCATTCCTTAATTGGTCTAAAAATCCAAAAGCTACCATCCTGACCATGATGCTTTTCTTCATCAACAGCGAAAAGCAATGCCGTTTCAAAACTTATAGTCCAATCCATGAAACGAGTTTTCAGACCTAAATGCTGAGCCTGAAATAATGAATACCATTTATTTCTCAATTGATATTCATTGACCTTATCACTAAATGGCAAGCGAACATAATCTTTTCTTACGTTGCAAAATTCGTCATAATCAATACCTATGTTATTCTCACGAAACAACAAATCTTCAGCCGTGTAATCATAGCGTGTGATTCCTGGTTTAAGCAAATAAGTGGTTAAACCGTGACCCCTGTAAAATTCCATCTTTTGGTCTAAAAATCGTTGCCAACGAACTTTTTCTATTATTGGTCTGAGTTCTTCTAACGAACATATTCGCATGATTTGTAAAAGTTTAAATTCAAAAGTACCAATAATATTAACATAAATTCGCCATCAGTTCATTTGTCAATTAATCTTTATCTGACTTAAATCGACCTCAACATTCAGTGTCAGGAACCAGTGTCGGGAAAGTTGTCAGGAACAACGGCCAAAATCGGTCAAAAACCGAAAACCATAAATTAACAGCTCTGCATTGACTGGGCTTTCCCGATTTGCGCCGAGATTCATAACCCTGAGGTCACGGGTTCAACTCCCGTCCTCGCTACAAAAGCCGTCACTTCGACGGCTTTTTTTTTTGGATCTTATATAACCTCGTTTCAACTTTTTTTGGTTGCGCTATGCCGACCGGATAATTTCATTCTGACTTTGCCGATCTTACATAGAGCCGTTCAACGTCGTATCCAAAACGTAACAACCATTTTACTCCCTGCTGATGTTTCTGCGGCATCTGTGCGCCATTTAGCTGATACCTAGCAATTTAAAATTTCTTAAACATTTAATAAAAAACGCTTAATCGACATTTTATCGTAATCTATTACTTACAAATTATCTCTATATGTGTATTTCGTCGATATTTTATGCATTTTGTCGATTAAAAAATTTTTTTATTTGAGATGAAATTCTATTTTTGACCCGTTAAAATTTCTTTAATACCACGAAAGGAATTTAACGATGCGTGAAATGAGGATGCCGCAACGTATAATCACCAGTTTCGAAAATTGAATTTTAACCAGAGCCGGGATCGGCACAACCAAACAAGAGTTATGGGAAACTTTACACGACTCACCAACAAACTTTTTACCATTATTTTCCTGTTCCTGTGCTGCACCATCGGCTATTCGCAGTCAGAGGTTTTCAATGCGAACGACACCTTTACCGTTCCTGCCGGCGTTACTTCGGTAACGGTTGAAGCCTGGGGAGGCGGCGGACATGGCGGCAACAGGACGTCCAACGGCCGTGCCGGTGGCGGTGGCGGAGGTGCATATGTGCGCTCTGTCGTCCCGGTGACGCAGTTCCAGCAAATTACGGTCCGGGTGGGTACCGGTTCCAACGATAACGATCCGGGAGAGGATTCCTGGTTTCTGAGCGCCGGCACAATACTGGCCAAAGGCGGAAACAGCGCAGCAAATAACGGTACTACATCGGGAACAGGAGGATCGGCGACAGCCTCGGTCGGGACCATTAAATTTTCAGGTGGAAACGGAATCGCAGGAGCCGGAACCTATGCCGGAGGAGGCGGCTCGTCAGCGTCGTCGGGAGCAAACGGAACTGCAGCGAGCGCAGCCACGGGAGGAAATGCACCAGGCAATGGCGGTGACGGCGGAAACGGACGTACAACCGAAGGAAACGGTACAAACGGAACTATTCCCGGCGGCGGCGGCGGCGGATCCTACCGGTCAGGCAGCCCGAACAGGACCGGCGGAAACGGAGCAAACGGCCGCGTTATCGTGAGCTGGACCGTCGCTGATATCAACATCCGCGGCAACGGCACCACCATCGCAAACGGTGACACGACGCCTGCAACGGCCGACTTTACTGATTTTGGAAGTGTCAACGAGGCTGCCGGTAGCTTCAACAGGGTTTTTTCAATAGAGAATACAGGCACGGCGACTCTGACTGGAGTCGGGGTTACGGTAATTGGGGCGCATGCATCCGATTTCACAGTTACCGCCACGCCTGCCACGTCGATAAACGCGTCCGCTGGCAGCAGTTTCACGGTGACGTTCAATCCATCCGATGGCGGATTCCGGTACGCGACGATTTCTGTAGCGAGCAGCGACCCTGACGAGAATCCTTACACGTTCCGGGTCCAGGGTTACGGCTCAGATCCTGTCGACATGCGCGTCTTGGGAAACAACATTTTTATCCCGGACGGATCGGCAACGCCAGTATCTACGAACAACACCGATTTCGGCGCTACGGATATCACGTCCGGAACCATCCAGAAAACATTTGAAGTCACCAATGGAACGTTTTCAAATACGCTCAGTATTACGGCCATTTCTTTTACGGGCACGGGTGGCGGAGATTTTTCGGTCACGCCGACATCGGCCACGATCACAGCCGGCGGATCCCAGGTTTTTACGGTGACGTTCAATCCATCGGTTGCGACCACCCGCAATGTGGTCATGAATTTCGTGAACAACGATCCCGATAACGCTCCTTATAATGTCAACCTGCGCGGCGTCGGCGGAGAGCCAGACATCAGCGTAAGAGGAAACAACCAAATCATTACAGACGGTGATTCCACCCCATCCGCAGCAGATCTTACCGCCTTCGGTCAGATACTGACCCCGGGTGCGAATGCTATCGTCCGAACTTTCAATATCCACAACCTGACCGGAGCCAATTACAATCTCAGCATCAATTCGGTTACTACGAGCAACGGTCAATTCGCGATTACGTCCTATCCGACCGATCCGATCGCTCCGGGAAGTTCCGCTCCTCTAGTGATTACGTTCGACCCAACTTCTTCAGGAATAAAACTTAGCACCATTACGATAAGCAGCAACGATTCAAATGCCATCTATACTTTTATAATTTCCGGGGAAGGCATCGAACCCGAGATCGAAGTTCGCGGAAACAGCATCGTAATCGGAGACGGCGACATTACCCCGACTGCAAACGACTGGACTAATTTTGGAGGAACACCTCTTGCGGGAGGCCTTATCAACAGAATCTTTACGATCAACAACCTCAGCTCGTCGACCAGCCCTTTAACCATCGGCACTATTACGCTGAGCGGAACTAACGCCGGAGATTTTACGACGAGCCAACCTGCCCTATCGGTTATCCCCGTGGGCGGAAGCATAACTTTTACCGTGAGTTTCGACCCTTCTGCAGGAGGACAGAGAAATGCTACGATCACGATCCCGAACGACGACACGAACGAATCTTCGTATGATTTTTCGATTTCAGGCTATGGAGATGACCCGGAGATCCAGATTTCCGGTAACGCGGTTGTAATTCCCGATGGGAATACGGCGACTTCCGTTGCGGACAATACTGATTTCGGATCGGTTTCGATGCAAGGCGGACAAGCGATTGCCACCTATCAGATAACCAATACCGGCTTCGGCCCATTGAACATTGGGATTATCTCGTTTACAGGAGCAGGCGCGGCTAATTTCGCATTGGCTTCCGCTCCTCCTGTTACCATCGCCGAAGGTGCTACGGCATCGTTCCAGGTGAGTTTTACACCGGTAACCGTAGGCATGAAATCGGCTACGATCTTTCTGGAGACTAACGATTTCGATGAAAATCCTTACAATTTTTCGATTACGGGCCTCGGGGTAAGAACCTATCCGGACACGGACGGAGACGGCGTCAGCGACAACATCGATATAGACGACGATAACGACGGCATCATCGATACGCTGGAACAAACGAATTGCATCCAATCTGTTTATTCTTCTACGACCGAACACGTTTTCCTCAACGAAACCTTCGGCGCCGGAACGACAAAAGGCCAGATCAACATCAACATTCCTGGCGCGAGCTGTACCTATTGTTACGAGGACGGGATCATACAGCCTAATTTCGGTACATGTACGAACCAAACGAGCCCTGTTCTCGACGATGGCGAATACGTGGTCGTGCACAGGATCGCAAACCCGGCCCAGGCCAATCATCCCGATAATATTCACGGGGATCTGGCGTGGAACGGTTTCGAAGACCACACTCCAGGCGACACTTACGGCCGTATGGCGGTCTTCAACGCAAGTTACGCACCCGGCGTTTTCTATGAGACGACGGTTAGCGGAATTATGCCGAACGTACCCGTAACCTACGGATTCTGGGCGCTCAACATCATGTCTAAAGATTACTACAACAATACGATTTTGCCGAACATCACGGTAGAGTTCCTCGATATGTCGCTCAACGTGATATCGACGTACAACACCGGCGACCTTGGCAGATGTACGGGCGCAACCTCGAACAACTCCTGTACCGAAAGCCAGTGGAAGCAATTCACCACAAGTGTTAACCTGGGCAACGTTACCGCTTTTATCATCCGGTTCCGCAACAACGCTCCCGGCGGAGGCGGAAACGATCTGGCATTGGACGACATCACGATCAAGCAAAGCTACTGCGACCGCGACAGCGACGGCATCGCCAACATTTTTGACCTCGATGCAGACAACGACGGTATTCCGGATATCGAGGAAGCAGGTTATTACAACCTCAGCGGAGGCCGCGCCAAAATGGATCTGGCGACAACCGGCGTCTGGGTCGACAACAACGGGAACGGTCTTCACGACAGCGTGGACGCTCAAATCGCAGGCGGAACCTATGTGCTTCCTGATTTCGATGCCGACGGCGTTCGCGATTTCCAGGATCTCGACAGCGACAACGACAGTTTGTTCGACGTGGATGAAGCCGGCCTGGCGAACGGAGACGGTGATATCGACGGAGACGGGCTTGGCGATGGTGCCGATTCCGATATGGACGGCGTCCTCAATATTTTCGATACGTTTACCGGACACGGGACACAGGTCCGCGTCCAGGCGCAAAATACCGATGGGACCGGCAATGCCGATTACCGTCAACTCGACTCCAACAACGACGGCATCCGCGATATCAATACCGGCCTCTACGCCAATTTCGATGCGAACAACGACGGACGCATAGACGGTGCTGCCGATGCGGATAAAGACGGGATCATCGATTCGTTCGACACGGCGTCCAACGCATTGGGTTCGCCGCGGAATCTCGAGCGCAAACTTTACATCGACTTCGACGGACGCAACGATTATGCGGAAGGTTCCCAGATCCTGAGCGGGCTTCCACAGTCGACGATCATGGGCTGGATCAAACTCCCGGCAGGTTATAACACGGACGGTATCGTTCTGGGTCAGGACAACTTCATGTTGCGTGTGGCCGCCAACGGGCAATTGCGCGCATTTGCCAAAACGGTCACGCTTTCATCGGGAACGGCAAACGTTCTGGCTGCGAATCGCTGGTACCATATAGCCGCGGTGTTCAACGGTAACGACGCTACCCAAAAACTGAGGCTTTACCTCAACGGAGCTCAGGTCGTAACATCGAACAACGCCTCACTGGCCGGAGCTTTGGCTACGTCAACCGCCAGATTTACGATAGGAAAAAGCGCGACTGCGAACCTGAACCATTTCAGCGGTTCGATAGAAGAAGTACGGGCGTTTAACGTAGCGCTTACGACCGATCAGATCCAGAAAATGGTTTATCAGGAAATCAGGCAGAACGGATCGGCCGTTCGCGGGGAATTCGTCCCGAAAAACGTGGAAGGAACGTCCTGGTCATCGCTCCTCGCATACTACCGCTTGGACAATTACAAAGGCAATGTAATCGACGATCACATCTCGACGACGATCGACGCAGGCAATGCGTCCACATTCGCCAGGATCTACAACGTAAAGACGATCAAGCCTCAATTGGCTCCGATGCCGTTTGAAACGACACAATCCTCGACGCTGGAAACCGCCGTGAGCCAGAATAACTTCGTGAACGGATCTGACGTTTACACGTATCCGTGGTCGATCATCCATGTCAAGCACAATTTCGACCTCACGCAAAACCTGACTGCGCTCGGAATGAAAATCGAGCCCGGTCTGACGATAAACGTATCCAATAACAACAAGCTGGAAAACAGCTGGTGGCTAAAACTCGACGGGAAACTCGACCTTCAGGGCAAGTCCCAATTGGTACAGACGGAATTCAGCGACCTCGATCCTACAAGCAGCGGCCGCATCGAAAAAGACCAGCAGGGCACGACCAACAGGTTCAACTACAATTACTGGACGTCGCCCGTAGGAAATATCAATTCGACGACAAACAACAATGCGCATTCGGTGAATTCGGTTTTGAGGGACGGAACGAATCCGGCGAATCCGCTGATGATGAACTGGACGACGGGCCACAACTCCACTGCCACGTCCCCGTTGACAATGAGCAGCGCGTGGGTCTACAAATTCCAGAACACGTCCAACGCGTACGCCAACTGGACGCACATCGGGCAGAACGGCACGCTTGCCACCGGACAAGGATTTACGCTGAAAGGAAGCCGCGCGTTATCTGAGAGCCAAAATTATGTTTTCGTCGGGAAACCGAACAACGGAACGATTACGCTTCCGATCGCCCCGAACAATCTGAACCTGACCGGTAATCCGTATGCTTCGGCTTTGGACGCCAACACTTTTATCCTGGACAACACGGCGTCGATGGTCGGATCCATACATTTCTGGGAACATTACAATTCGAACAATACGCATGTGCTCGCACAATACCAGGGCGGATACGCGGCCTATACGATCGTCGGAGGAACACCACCGGTATCGCCTCCCGGCATCAGCGGACTGGGCTCGAGCCTGAAAACGCCTAAGCGATTTATTCCTGTCGGACAGGGATTCTTCGTGACCGGATCGGCAACGGGCGGTACTATTACGTTCCGGAACGCACAGCGGGCTTTCATTAAGGAAGACAATACCCTGTCGTATACCGTATTCAGGAGCGTGGTGCCCCAATCGGTCACACAGGCGCCAGATCCGGGCAACGCCGACGATACGTTCAAAACGGAAGAATTTCCAAAGATCCGCATCGGATACGATTTCACGAACGGTTTCCACCGCCAATTGCTCCTCGGATTCATGAACGATCTGGCCACGCCAGGCTTCGATCAAGGCTTCGATGCGGAAAACTTCGACACGAACCCCGATGAAATGGTGTTCAGGATCGGCGATCGCGAGGCAGTTATCCAGGGCGACGGATATTTCGACCAATACAGCAGTTATCCGCTGGAAGTAAAGGCCGCCGCTGCCGGAAACGTAAAGTTCACGCTCGACGGAACCGAGAATTTCGATACGGAGCAACCTATTTACATCTATGACGACCAGGACGGATCCTACCACGATCTGCGCAATGAGGACTTTGCGCTGAACATTGCGGCCGGTACGCACACCGATCGTTTCTTCCTGAGATTCACCGACATGGCATTTAACCTTTCGGTACGCCATCTTGAAAAAGGCATCCAGACCGCGTATGACGTGAGCACTGCAGTACTTTCAATCCGCAACAGCATGGAAAATGTCGAAGTGACCAATGCGACGCTTGTCAACATGCTCGGACAAACGATTTCGGCATTCGACGTGAAAGGCCAGCAACAAGAAAACATCCAAATCCCTTTAAAAGCGATCAGCGCGGGAACCTACATCGTAAAGATCGCGACGACTTCCGGCACGTTAAGCCAGAAGGTTATCGTCAAATAACCTTTTTGCCCTTTTTACCCCAAAGGAAAAGCCTCCCGGTCACGAGAGGCTTTTCTATTTATAAAGATTTTCCGATTAAAAATTATCGGACAAAAGTTCTTTCAGGTTTTCGAAGCTGACGGTTTGCTTTTGGCCACTGATCAGGTTTTTGACGGTATAATTCGCATCGAGCAGTTCCTGTTCGCCCACGGTTACCACATACGGAATCCTGCGCTTTTCGGCAAATTTAAATTGCTTGTCGGTTTTGGCCTTGTCGGGATACATTTCGACACGTATTCCGGCATTGCGCAATGCGGTAACGGCCATCATCGAGAACAGCGCTTCCGCCTCGCCCATATTCAGGAAAAGTGCGGTCGGGGCCGATGTCACCGTTTCCGGAAACAACCCGAGTTCTTCCAGTACGAGGTAAATCCGGTCGAGCCCGAATGAAATCCCGACGCCGCTGATGTTCTTCAACCCGAAAATTCCGGTAAGATCGTCGTAGCGGCCGCCACCGCCAATGGAGCCCATCGCCACTTTCGGAGCCGAGACTTCGAAAATCGCCCCCGTATAATAATTGAGTCCGCGTGCCAGGGTGACGTCAAGGTCGAGTGACGACCCTTTGAGGCCGAGCGCTTTGATGTTGTCACAGATGAATTTCAGTTCTTCGATCCCTTTTTTGCCTTCTTCCGAAGCGGACAGCAATTCCGACAGTTTCTTCAGTTTTTCATCGACGCTTCCCGTGAAGGAAAACAACGGCTGCACTTTGTTGATGGCTTCGTCCGAAATTCCTTTCTCAAGCATTTCCTTGCGGACGCCGTCCTTTCCTATCTTGTCAAGCTTGTCCAGAGCCACCGTGAAATCGATGAGTTTGTCTTTTGCTCCGATGGTTTCGGCTATGCCGGACAAAATCTTGCGGTTGTTGATCTTTATTGTGGCGCCGTCCAATCCAAGATCGGCGAAAACGGCGTCGTACAATTGCACGAGCTCGACTTCCTGCCAGAGTGAATCGGATCCGACGACATCGGCATCGCATTGGTAGAATTCGCGAAAACGTCCTTTTTGCGGTCGGTCCGCCCTCCAGACCGGCTGGATCTGATAGCGCTTGAACGGAAATTGTATGTTGTTCTGATGCTGGACGACGTAACGCGCAAACGGAACCGTAAGGTCGTATCGCAACGCTTTCTCGGAAATCGACGAAGTGAGGCGCAGGCTGTCGCCGTTCTTTAAATGGTCCGCGTCCGCTTTAGCGAGATAATCGCCGGAATTCAGGATTTTGAAGATCAGACGGTCGCCTTCTTCCCCGTATTTCCCCATCAGCGTATCCGAATTCTCGAACGAAGGCGTCTCGATCGGCTGGTATCCGAACTTTTCGAAATTGGACTTCATGATGCCGATGATATACTGCCGTTTCGCTACTTCTTCCGGGGAAAAATCGCGCGTGCCTTTGGGAATGCCTGGTTTTTGTGCCATAACTTTTGGATAAGGCGCAAATATACGTATCCGTTTATAAAGTTTTTACTGGCATTTGAGTGTTACCAATAGGATCGTTAATGGATTAATTGCTAGATCTTACCAATCAGGTTTGACTTTAAAAGGTTTACCATTAAGAGCGTTAAGAACGTTAAGGCCATTGAAGTTTTATATTCCAAAATAAATAACATATGGGAAGCTTAATGAACTTAATGAACTTAATGGTAAAAAATTATTCACAAATGAGGTTCAATGTTTTCCATAACGGTTTACATTAAGATCATTAAGAACGTTAAGAACATTTAGGTATTGACGATTAAAATATGCGAAACAAATTACACGTGGAAAAGCTTAATGAACTTAATGAACTTAATGGTTAAAAATAATCTGCCAGATGAGGTTCAATCTTATCCAAAACGGCAACCATTAAGAACGTTAAGGCCATTGAAGTTTTATATATTCCGAAACAGAATCACATATGGGAAAGCTTAATGATCTTAATGAACTTAATGGTAAAAAATTATTCAAACCAGATTCGACGCTTCCAAAATTAATAATCCCAAGGCCTGAATGGTAAAAATAGAACACAAATAAATCGTATTTTAGACCCGTCGTTCGACCTTCGATATTCGACCTTCGACTTTGTGACTTTAAGACTTTAAGACCATCAATGTTTAAACTTTTACGCGAAAATATCCGCATCGCACTCGGCTCCATCCGCGCCCAACTGCTGCGTACCGTCCTGACCGTGTTCATTATCGGCATCGGGATCATGGCGCTGGTCGGCATCCTGACCGTGGTTTCCGCCCTCGAACATACGCTTTCGAAAGATTTCGCGTCGATGGGAGCCAATACGTTCAACCTTCAGCAATACGATTACAGCCAGCAATACGATGGAGAAGACCGGCGCCCGAACCCTGCGATTTCCTATGCCCAGGCGAGGGCGTTCAAGGAAAATTTCGATTTCCCTGGCACGACGATTTCCATCTCGTTCACGGCAACGGCCGGGGCGGAAGTGCGATACGGATCCGAGAAGACCGATCCGGACATACAGGTTTTAGGCGTCGACGAATATTTCATGCCCAATTCCGGTCTCGAGATCGAGCAGGGCCGCAATTTTACGCCTTTCGACATTTCCAGCAACACCTATTCATGCATCGTCGGATCTGACTTCGGCAAAGGCCTGCTCAAAGACGTGAACCCGATCGACAAGGTGATCTCGATACGAGGCGCCCGATTTAAGGTCATCGGCATGCTCAAGGAAAAAGGGTCTACGTTCGGCAACAGCCAGGATCTGAGGGTTTTTATCCCGATCCAGGTCGCGCGTTCCGTTTTTACGGCGCCCAACATCAACTACAACGTGAGTGCCATGGTCCAGAAAAAAGAATTCCTGGACGATGCCGTGAACCGCGCCACAGTCGAATTCCGTAATATCAGAGGCTTGAATCCGATACAGGAAAGCAATTTCGGGATTTCCCGCAGCGACGACCTCATCAACCGCATAAAAGACATTACCGGATATCTGACCGGAGCAGCCTGGGGAATCGGCATCATCACGATCTTCGGTTCGTCGATCGCGCTTATGAACATTATGCTCGTTTCCGTAACCGAGCGAACACGCGAAATCGGCGTGAGAAAAGCACTTGGCGCCAAACGGGCGACGATTGCCACACAGTTCTTTATTGAAACGGTCGTTATCGGCCAATTGGGTGGAATCCTGGGCATGATCGTAGGAATGCTGCTCGGCTTTCTCGTGGCGATGCTGTTCAAATTCAGCTTTGCGGTTCCGTGGGCCGCGATGGGTGCGGCATTTTTTACCGCTTTCGCAGTTGCGGTAGTGTCCGGCCTATATCCGGCGATCAAAGCGTCGCGCCTCGATCCTATCGAAGCCTTGCGTTACGAATGATCGGGTAAGGTTCCGAAGCTGTTCCGGTAGGTTTTGCACTTTTTCGGATGCGTGAATTTCGTCATTGCGGTTTTAAGGCTTTGACCATTCGGTCGTTTCCGAACAGATCCTTGCGCAGTTCGATATCGGTGAATCCGGCCGCATCCAGCATTCGTATGGTTTCTTGCGCGAGATATTGGTTGATCTCGAAGAAAAGCGTCCCGCCCGGGCGAAGCGCGTGTATCGAGAGCGCGGCTATTTTCCGATAGAAAATCAGAGCATCGTCATCGGATACGAACAAGGCCAGGTGCGGCTCGTGCTCCAGTACGTTGTTGCCCATTTCCTGTTTTTCCAGATGGCGCACATACGGCGGATTCGATACGATAACGTCGTACTCGTCAAGCCGGTTTGCCGATAAAATGTCGGTTTGAATAAAGGTTACGTTTGCGTTGTTCCGAATCGCGTTGCGTTTTGCCGTTTCGAGCGCATCCGCGGAAATGTCGATAGCGGAAACATCGGCATCCGGGAGATTTTTGGCCACAGATATGGCGATGCAGCCGCTTCCCGTCCCGATATCCAGGATTTTCGGACTGCCCTTAAACTCGAATGTAGTAACGATCCAGTCTACGAGTTCTTCGGTTTCAGGGCGCGGAATGAGCACGTGAGGATTGACTTCGAATTCCAGTCCGTAAAAATGCGCTTTACCGATGATGTATTGTATGGGAATTTCCTGCCGGAGTTTTTCAAAGGCATTTTCGAATAAGGCGATTTCGGGTTTCGAAAAAAAACTGTCGGGATAAAGCGACAGATCGATGCGTTTCATTGCCCGATATTCCTCGAGCAACATATAAAAGAACCGCTCGGCTTCGGCAATGTCATAAAGTTCGGACAATTCCGAAATAAACCGGTTCCTGAATTCCTTAATCAGCATCTGACAGATTTTTTAGCATCCATACCGTACACGCTCCATGACCGGTGCCGCCCATCGGTTTGTCGAGATATTGGAAGCCAGTCCTTACATATAATTTTTGGGCGTCTTTCATCGTTGGGAACGTTTCCAGGTAACAATAACGGAATCCGAGCGACTTCGCTTTATCAAGACAGGCCTGCATCAGCAACCAGCCGATGCCTTTGCCCCGCGAGTCCTTTGAAAGATACATTTTGCGGAGTTCGCAAATTCCGGGATCGGCATTTTCAAGTTGGGCCACTCCTGCCCCACCGAGGATTTTCCCTTCGGACTCGGCCAGGAAATACGACGATCGCGCATCCGAGTAAGCGCTTGACATAAAATCGACTTCGAGATCGCCCAAAGCGCTTCCCTCCGCGGGAGCATCATATTCCATAAGGCTTTCGCGGATGACCGAAGCGATCAAAGCATCGTCTTTTTGTGTTACCGGCCTAATCGCAATCTCATGCATCTTGATCTGAATATTGGCAAATGTACGGATTCCACTCAGCGAAATTCCTATTTTTGCGCTATGGGCGAACACGAAAAATTCATGAAGCGCTGCCTCGAACTGGCTTCCGCCGGATTGGGAACAACGTATCCGAACCCGATCGTGGGCAGCGTGATCGTACACGACGGCAAGATCATCGGCGAAGGCTGGCATCGGAAAGCCGGCGATGCGCACGCTGAAGTGAATGCCGTAAATTCCGTAAAGGACAAATCGCTGCTCAAAAAATCGACGATTTACGTGACGCTGGAACCGTGCAGCCACTTCGGTAAAACGCCTCCATGCTGCGACCTGATCATCGAAAACAATATTCCGAATGTCGTGGTCGGATGCGTGGATCCCAACGAAAAAGTGGCGGGAAAAGGCATTGCGAAACTTGTCGCATCCGGAAAAAACGTAACCGTGGGCATCCTGGAAAAAGAATGCGCCGAGGGCAATAAACGCTTTTTTACGTTTCAGAATAAAAAGCGTCCTTATGTGATACTTAAATGGGCACAGAGCCATGACGGATATATCGGTCCCGCCCGGAAACAAAAGGCAGAACCCGTTTGGCTCACGAACGCGCATTCTCGACAACTCGTCCACAAATGGCGCACCGAAGAACACGCAATCCTCGTGGGGACACAGACGGCGATCGACGACAATCCTTCGCTGACGGCGCGTGACTGGTACGGAAATAACCCGATCCGGTTCGTTCTTGACCGGTCGCACCGGATTCCCATGGAAAATCATATATTTGATAATCAGGCCAAAACAATTGCAATTTCCGAACATCCGATAGCCGGCATTGAAACCGGGATCGTTTCGTTCGGCGAAAACCTTGCTCGCCACATTTGCGACGCGCTTTTTAGCCAGGACGTGCAATCGGTAATCGTGGAAGGCGGCCGGCAGTTGCTCCAGACGTTCATCGATGCCGGACTTTGGGACGAAGCCAGGGTTCTTGCCTCGAAAACGATGTTGGGCGATGGGACAGAAGCGCCTGTTTTTGCACGCAATCCGCAGCAGCGACACGACATTTCCGGAGATGAACTTTTAATTTACCGCAATTATGATCAACACGATAATCTTTGATTTCGGCGACATTTTCGTAAACCTCAACAAGGAAGCGTCGATCGAGGCGTTTCGGAAACTGGGGCTCGAAGGCCCTGTCGAAGAGTTGGTCGAACTCAACGATAAACTCGAAAAAGGCCAGATACATGAAGATGATTTTCTCAACGGATTTTTGAAGTATATCCCGAATGCGTCGGTTGACGAAATCCGGGCGGCCTGGAATATGGTTATCGGCGATTTTCCTCTCGAGCGTCTCGAATTCCTGCAAATGCTCTGCGGACGTTATAGAATGTTTTTGCTGACGAATACCGATCAGATCCATATCGCACATTTCGAGGAACTCGTCGGACCGACCTTTGCCGGCGATTTTTACCGATGTTTTGAAAAAGTATATTATTCCTACGAGATGGGAATGCGCAAGCCGGACGTGGAAATCTTCAACTATATCATCCGCAAACACGACCTTTCACCGAAGCGGACGTTGTTTATCGACGACAAAGCAGAGAACACAGATGCTGCGCGACAGGCCGGTTTGCAGGTCTGGAACCTTCAGGTGGGACAGGAGGATGTCGTGCATCTTTTCGACAAAAAATTCGAGAACGCATAATTGGACGATACGTATAAAACTATTTCGGGACCATCGGAAGAAACGCTATACAAAGAAAAAGGCAGTAAATTCTTCGGATATGCGTTTGCGGTGACGTCAGAGGAAGAAGTAAAATCTCATCTGGAAACCTTGCGCAAGCGTCACCAGGGCGCCGTGCATTTTTGCTATGCCTTCCAGATCGGGACCGAATCGAAATATTACCGCGCCAATGATGACGGAGAACCATCGAATTCAGCAGGAATGCCGATCTACGGCCAGATACAGTCTTTCGGGCTGACGAACGTGCTTATCGTTTCCGTCCGGTTTTTCGGAGGTGTAAAATTAGGCGTCGGCGGATTGATCTCGGCCTATCGGACATCGGCACAAATGGCGATCGAAGCATCTGAAATCGTCGAAAGGACGATCGACTTGTACTATACGGTTTCTTTCGGATATAAAGATATCAACAAGGCCATGAGGATTATTCGAGAGAAAAATCTGACCGTCATATCCCAAAAGATGGAATTGGATTGCGAGATCGTAATATCGGTGAGGAAGAAAAACGCGGAAGAAGTGCTTGGTGCCTTTGGAGCTGTTTACGGCATTTCAGTCGCCGCAAACTAAGGTGCGCTGATGTATGTCTGCCGCAAGATTCATTTTACTCTCGTTCGACTTTCGACTTTCGACGTTAGACCTTCGACTTTCGTCTAATTATTATTTATCATTTTCAAACTTCTCCAATATACTTTTTATATAGTCCGGAGGCATAACAGGACGTCCCGTTTTGAGGTCAATGAACACCAAAACGAAGTGGGCCGTTGTCAATAAATCACCCTGCTCGTTTTCGATCAGGCAGTCGAATTCGATCTTGACGGAAGCGTGTTTCTTTAGCTTTGTTTTAACAGTTAAGAGTTCGTCGTACCTGGCCGGTTTTTTGTAATTTATGTGCATCGAAACAATGGGCAAAGCAATGCCGCTTTCTTCCATCGATTTATACGAGACACCTTGCTTTCTCAGCCATTCCACGCGGCCTATCTCGAAATATGGGATGTAGGAACCGTGGTAAACGACACCCATCTGATCAGTTTCTGAATAGCGTACCCGCACTTCAATTTGGTCTTCTCTCATCACGTAATTGGTAATATAATTTTAACATTTTTCTAACGGTTTGCTTACAATAATAATTTTGAAAAATCAACCGGCAAATAATTTTTTTTTAACGATTTTTGTTCACATATTTGTTCTCCCAAAAGAGGTACAGAAGACCCTTCTTTTCTTTTGTAAGATAACCTTTAATAATTCAAAATTTACAGCCAATTTATGAGCAAAACTGCGCAATCGGTATGGGAAAACTGTCTGTCATTCATAAAGGACAATATCCAGGAGCAGGCCTACAAAACCTGGTTCGAACCAATCAAGTCAGTTGAGCTCACAGACAACGCACTTTACATTCAGGTTCCTAGCAAATTCTTCTACGAATGGCTTGAAGAACACTATGTGAAATTGCTCAAGGTTGCCCTCACGAAGGAACTCGGGAAAAACGCGAAGTTACTCTATAAAATCAAAATGGAGAATACTTACGGAAACAAACAGCCGTTCACGGAACAGCTGCCGAGCGCCCACCGCTCTCCGATGCGTGCCCAGGAAGTTGACGCTCCCGTCCGCAACCTGAGTCCTGAGCTTAAGAATCCGTTCGTGATTCCGGGTATAAGGAATCTGAAAATCGAATCCCAACTCAATCCTAATTACAGCTTCGACAATTTCCTCGAAGGCGATTCGAACCGCCTGGCGCGTTCAGCCGGTATGGCCGTCGCGAATAAGCCCGGAGGGACGTCGTTCAATCCGCTTCTTATTTTCGGAGGCGTCGGATTGGGAAAAACGCACCTCGCCCATGCGATAGGCGTTGAAATCAAAGACAAATATCCGGAAAAAACCGTGCTTTACATTTCAGCGGAAGTTTTCACCCAACAATATATTGATTCCGTAAAAAAGAACAACCGCAACGACTTCATCCACTTCTATCAGCTGATCGACGTGCTGATCATAGACGACGTTCAGTTCCTTTCGGGAAAATCGGGTACGCAGGACGTGTTTTTTCACATCTTCAATTATCTGCACCAGAACGGAAAACAGGTCATCCTGACGTCCGACAAGGCGCCGGTGGACATGCAGGATATCGAACAGCGCCTGCTTTCGCGATTCAAATGGGGATTGTCTGCGGAATTGCACCAGCCCGATTACGAAACCCGCGTTTCCATCCTTCGCAACATCTTGTATCGCGACGGTGTCGAAATGCCGGAAGACATCATTGAATACGTTGCACGCAACATCAAATCGAACGTGCGCGAATTGGAAGGCGCGATTATTTCCCTTATCGCCCAATCGTCATTCAACAAAAAGGAGGTGACGCTCGACCTGGCGAAGAATGTTGTAGAAAAGTTCGTCAAGAACGTCAAGCGCGAAATCTCGATCGAATATATCCAGAAGATCGTATCCGACTATTTCCAGCTCGACATCGAAACGCTTCAGTCGAAAACCCGAAAGCGGCATGTAGTCCAGGCGCGCCAATTGGCAATGTTCTTTGCAAAGAAATTCACGAAGGCGTCATTGGCCAATATCGGATCACAGATCGGGGACCGCGACCACGCCACCGTTTTGCACGCTTGCAAGACCGTCGACAATCTGGTTTCCACCGACAAGCAGTTCAAGAAATTCGTCGAGGACATCAACAAGAAACTCTCGCTTTAAACTATGCCTGTAAAAATCCTGATGGTCTGCCTTGGAAACATTTGCCGTTCTCCGCTGGCGGAAGGACTTTTGGCATCAAAGCTTCCCAAAGATAAATTTACGGTCGATTCTGCCGGAACGGGTGACTGGCACGTGGGATCCTGCCCTGACGAGCGCTCGATAGAAGTTGCAAAGCGCAACGGCCTTGATATTTCCAGTCAGCGCGGACGACAATTCAAAGCTTCTGATTTTGACACGTTCGACCACATTTACGTAATGGACGCGAGCAATCTCCAGAATGTCAGATTACTGGCACGCAACGACGAAGACCGCAACAAGGTCAGATTAATCCTTGAGGAAATCTTTCCCGGCGAAAACATGGACGTGCCCGATCCTTATTTTGGGCTGCACGACGGATTCAACCGTGTATACGATATGTTGGATGAGGCGACCCAGATTATTGCCGATAAACTTAAAGTCCAGCATCCATGAAGCCGTTTACCGTTTTAGGAAAATTATACCTGATCCCGACCACGCTAGGCGACCATGAAGATCCCAATGATGTCCTGCCCCAGACGATAAAGCGTACGATCGATTTCATTAACGACTATATCGTCGAAAATGAAAAGACGGCCCGGCGTTTTATCAAACAGGTACATCCGGAAAAAAAACAGCCGGAACTTCATATCTCATTGCTGAACAAGCGCACCGAAGAATCTGAATTGAAGGAAATGATCGAGCCGTTACTTCACGGAAAAAACGTGGGCCTGATGAGCGAAGCCGGATGTCCGGGAGTTGCCGATCCGGGTGCTGCCATCGTAAAGTTAGCCCACGAAAAAGGCATACAGGTCATTCCGTTGGTTGGTCCTTCGTCGATTTTGCTTGCGATGATGGGATCAGGAATGAACGGCCAAAGCTTTGCGTTTAACGGTTATCTTCCGATCGATAAGTCCGAAAGGAAAACCGCGATCAGGAATTTCGAGAAGCTGTCTTCCGATAAAAACCAGTCACAGCTTTTCATCGAGACACCGTATCGCAACAATAAATTCGTCGAAGACCTTCTCCAGGCCTTGCAGCCGGATACGCGCCTGTGCATTGCTGCGGACATCACGCTTCCGACGGAATTCATCCGGACGCTTAAGGTTTCGGACTGGAAGAAAAACCTACCGGACCTTCAAAACCGTCCCGCGATTTTCATTATTCACAGAGGTTAGTTTTTTCACTATCTTCCGTTACTAAATATTTGAATATGAAAACCTTGCTTTCACTCTCCATGCTGGCCGTTTGCATTATGTCCAATCTGGAAAGCTTTGCTCAAAAAAGCACAGCTGAAAAACAAATCCTCGGCTGTTGGAAACTTACCGCGTTTAAAATTACGCCGGCCCCGCCCAACATGGCGGAAATCGAGAAACAGACGCTAAACAGCCTCATCTGTTTTGAGCAAGGTGGAAAGTACGTAGGAAAAAAAGCGGACGGGAACCAAACGGGAACGGGGACGTACAGTTTTTCGGAAGACGGCAAAACGATCTACCAGAAAACGGAAGGCATTCCCGACGACCAGAATCCTCCGGGAACGATCGTTAAACTGACGGATACGGAATTGGTGATCAGCGCCATGGAAGCCACGATGCATTTTACCAAATCGTGAGCAAATTTAAAACCTGCCGACTGACAGGTTTTTTTTGTTCCGAAATTTCCGGCAGGTGCGCGAGGGATGGCGGCATTGTTGGAGCTCTTTGCTAAACCTCCAAGGTTTTCGAAACCTTTGAGGTTTAGAAAAAGCGACTGCCGGCAGCCCGACCCTTGCGGTCGCGCCCTAATTTAAATTTTGACGGTGGCGTTGCTGTCTGCGACGATTCCTGAAGTTTCGTATCCGCCGAATTTGCGCATGTAGGTTTTGATCGAGGTGCCGTAACCGTCGCGCAAATACCGGGAGCCTTTGCTTTTGAAAAAACGTTTTACGGAACCGGCTCCGCCCAAATGAGCGGCTGCCAGGATCCCCGATTCGGTGACTTTTATTCCGCCTACGATTTTTCCTTCGTATCTGGCTATTTCCTCACGCAATTCGTGCTTATTCTTGGCGCATAACGCCTCGAATGCCTTTTCCTGAAGCGCAGGATTATGCAGAAAATGTTGGAAATCGCGTATTCCGATAGCGCGCAAGGCAGATTTGCCGAACTGGTATTTGCCCATATAACCGAACGTATTGACCAATTTATATTGGCCCTGGGATTCGCGTTTGGCAATGGCTTCCTTGTAGGCTACGAAAAATTTCCCGGTAAACGGAATCTTTTTGTTATCGTACTCGGCGGAATTGAGGGAAGGATAGTTGTAGGAAAGCTGGTCTTCACCGGAAGTGTGGAACCAGTCGTGTGCATCGAGCCGGAAAGGTCTGAATCCGGAACTCAAAAATGCGATGATAGTAATGATGCTAATGTAATATGTCCATTTTTTAATCACAATGTTGGATTTCTTCCAGTGGACGTTACCAAAAAAACGATCGGATTCGCTCAAGAACGAAGGGTCATCAATTTGACTTAACCTAACTGTGACAGAACAACTTGTAAGTAGATTCTGCTCAAAATTTTAGGTATCTCACTGAAAATTTCTGCGGGGCCAAAGATACAACATAAATCCAGCTATTGAAAATCAGCACGTTAAACTTTTCTAAAAATAAAACTGCCGGAATTTAACATCGCCTTTACCCGTAACCTCTAAAGTAGGCGCGGGAATCTTGATGGTGTTGACCACAGAAAAAATTGTTTTCAATAAATGGGAATTTGTACGGATTTTCGTAAGATCCGCATCGAGGCTGAAGTAATATTGGCGCATCTGGGATTTTTCCGGCAGGAAGACAAGATTCACCGGATCGTTCTCGCCTGTGATCATTCCGGTTGCCCCATATCCGAAGGCCACGTTGAGCCATTTCGGGATAACGTTCGAGTCTTTGAAGAAGGAATGGACGTTGGCCGAAAACCAGTACGTCTGCCCGTTATAATCCTTAAATATCTGCTCGTTCAGGGTGCTTCCCAATACCTCTGGACGAACGGAGGCGTAAGGCGATTTATGAAACGAGAACTTAGGTGTAATGCGCTGTTCCTTCCACAACAATTCCTGTCCGATGAAAAGCGCGGCTCCACCAAAGTTGGCTCCGATATCGCCGGCGGAAGCGCCCCATTCCTTTGAGAATCCGTCGAAAATTTCAATGGCCGATACAAAGGCAAAACTTGTGGCGGCTCCGTATATCGCACTTTTTCGTTGTCCGATTCCGCTCCAGCGAAACAGATTCGCGCTTTGGTTGCTCAAATGATAAGTAGAGAACGCGTGTCCGACCTTGTCCATCTGCATCCACTCGGCATTGTCGTCGATAAAATGAAAATCAGACTTTTCATAATCGTCATACCACAATTGGCCCAGGGCGGCATAAGTTCCCGCCGCGACGACAGCCTGCCCGATTATAACACCGTTTCTGCGTCCGACCGAAAGCGAATCGGACGGTGCCAGAAAACTGCTTTGGGCCCAGACCGAAAGCGAGACAAAGGTGCAAACCAACGTGAATATGTGTCCGGGCCTGCTCATTAACGCTTGATGCCCTGGCTGTTGATCCACGCCACGTATTTCTGGCGGTTGGCTTCGTGTTGGGCCGGCGTGACGGCGAACTCGTGGTACCCGAAATTGGTCACGCTCGCGCAGAAATAAATGTAGTTGTGCTTTTCAGGATTCAGCACCGCATCGATAGCCGTAATGTCTGGCATTGCAATGGGTCCCGGCGGAAGTCCGTGGTTGGCATACGTATTATAAGGCGAAACGGTCACGAGATCCTTGTTCAATACGCGTTTGATGACCTGGTTCCAGTCGCCTGAATTTTTCTTGACGGCATAAATTACGGTCGGATCTGCTTCGAGCTTGATCCCTTTTTCAAGGCGGTTCAGGTACACGCCTGCCACACGCGGACGCTCATCGGTCTTGACCGTTTCCTTGTGCACGATCGAGGCCAATGCCGATACCTGAAGCGGTGTCAGCCCGAGCGCTTCGGCTTTTTGTTTGCGCTCGTCGGTCCAGAATTTACGGTACTCCTTGGCCATGCGGTCGCGAAATTTATCCGCGGACGTGTTCCAGAAAAATTCATAGGAGTTCGGCACGAAAATACTCAGCACGTTTTCTTCGGTCAGATCGTTATCTTTAAGGAATCCGGGATCGAGGAACGCTTTCATAAGGTTCGTGCTGTCGGCTTCAATCTGTTGGCCGATTCGACCCGCGAAATCCTCGAGGCGCTCCTGGTTGTTGAACGCGATCTGCACGGCAACCGGCTGGCGCAACGCATTAACGATCTCGTTGTTATTCATGCCTTTTTTAAGGATGAACTTTCCGGCTTTGACATTGGTCGTAAACGATTTCTTCTCAGCCGTTGTTTCGAAATTTTCAAGATTTTCGATGTACGGACGTAAAATTTCGCGGACCTGTGTAAAATCAGAATTGGTCGGAATGAAGACGGCCACTTCCTTATCGTTGAATTTTGTATTCGATGAAAAAATATTCCGGTAAAGGATATATCCGTAAACAATGGCGATGGTGACGACGACAACAGAGGCGATGCCGATAATTTTTTTAAGATTCACTGTATTATTTATTGTTTAGTAACTGATAGAATGCCTCGTCCCTGTACTTCCCGTCGACGCGGTTCCAGCACCTTTTGACGCCGGAAAGGACGAAGCCAAATTTAGTAAAAAGCGCCACACTTCGAACGTTGTCCGGATCGATGTTCGCGTAAAGCTGCCGAAGACCTAAATGAGTGAACGAATATCGGATAAGCAACTCCAGGGCTTCCGCACCGAAACCCTTTTCCCTGTTCGATTTATCTTTGATCACGATTCCGATTCCTGCCCTGTGGTTCCTGGGATCGAAGTCAAAAAGATCGATGAGGCCGATGGTTTTCGCACTTCCTTGTTTCGCGATCGCGAGCCGGAGTTGCCTGGCTTCATAAATGTCCTGGCGTGCGTTTTCAAGATACTGGCGGATCAGAAAACGGCTGAACGGCGTCTGCGTATTGCTGACATTCCAGATGGATTCGTCGTTTTCGATGTCGAACACGAAATCGAGATCCTCGGGTTCGAGGGCCCGCAAAAAAACGTTCTGTCCGGTGAGCGTCAGCATGGAAACGTGCCTTCAAAAACAGATTGCGCCGGACCTTTCAAAAAAACATCGGCGAATTTCCCATACGATTCGGTAAACGAAACTTCGAGCTGTCCGCCCTGGACGTTGAGCCTGATTCGGTCTAACGTCGTTTTTCCCAGTTTGAACATCGCAATGGCAACCGCCGTCGCCCCTGTTCCGCAGGAAAGCGTTTCATCCTCGACGCCTCGTTCATACGTCCTTACCGAAAAGCTTCCGTCAGGCTGCGGCTCGACGAAATTGACATTGCTGCCGGCTTGTCCGTAAAGTGATCCGTAACGGATTTCGGAACCTTTCGTAAAAACGTCGAAATTTGGAAGATCGTCCACGATTTGAACGTGATGAGGCGATCCAGTGTCGAGGAAAACGTAATCCGGATGAATATCGACATGATCCACATCCTTCATCTGAAGCGAAACGATACCGTCGAAGATCGTGGCGAAATGAGGTCCGTCGGAAGCGATAAAACTGGCAGATTCCGCTATGACATTTAGTCGGTTTGCGAAAGCGACTAGGCAACGTCCGCCGTTTCCGCACATGGAGCCAGGATTTCCGTCGGCATTGAAATACACCATTTTAAAATCGAATTCGGAATCATCTTCCAACAGCAGCAACCCATCGGCACCTATGCCAAAACGTCGGTCGCAGACACGGGCCACGAGTGCGGTATCATTTTTGGGAAATTGGAGCGAACGGTTATCGATCACGACGAAATCGTTACCCGTTCCCTGGTATTTTGCAAATGTGATTTCCATTCCTCAAAAGTACGAAGATTTAAAGTAAAGTTAAACGCTGTTAAGGCGTGGTTAAAGTGAATTTGAGATCGCAATAAAGGAATAATTTTGGTGTTAAAATCATACACAATCAAACGAGCAAACAATCATCCGTTATCATATTCCGACTTCTTTCGGAATTAAGCGGGCAAAATCAAAAAAAAACACGTAATAAAAATGAAAAGATTCTCCAGTTTATTCTTGGTATCGTTGTTAAGCGGCGCCACTACTTTGGGTGCTTATAAATTACTGTCTGAAGGGAATGTATTTTCCGGGGACAAACCGGTCATTTCGATCGCGCCGGAAAATCATACGCGTACGGTTGGGTTCGGAGGTGCCGAAAATATCGACTTTACGTCAGCGGCAGACAAAGCCGTCCATTATGTCGTCCACGTCAAGAACGTGAGTTATCGCGCGGTCAACAATCCGATGCTTGAGTTTTTCTACGGATACCGCGGCGGCCAACAGCAGGAACAAGTCGGAACGGGATCGGGCGTTATTATATCGGAAGACGGCTATATCGTAACGAACAACCACGTTATTAAGGATGCGTCTGAACTTGAAGTAACGCTGAACAACCGCAGATCGTACAAAGCTAAACTCATAGGTGCAGATTCAAAAATGGACATTGCGCTGTTGAAAATCGATGCTGACGAAAAATTACCTTACACCGCTTTTGCCAATTCCGACCAGATAAAAGTCGGGGAATGGGTTTTGGCCGTCGGAAATCCATATAACCTGACTTCGACCGTGACTGCCGGAATCGTATCGGCGAAAGCGCGCAATTTAAGCGGGGACGGCTTACAGTCGTTCATCCAGACGGATGCGGCCGTAAATCCTGGAAATTCCGGAGGCGCCCTTGTCAACACGAACGGCGAACTCGTCGGGATCAACACGATGATCTCATCGATGACAGGTTCTTACGTGGGATATTCATTCGCCGTGCCATCGAACGTAGCGCGAAAAATAGTTGAGGACATCCTGGAATTCGGGAATACGCAACGCGCCATCATGGGCGTTCAGGGTACAGAACTCAACAGCAAGGTTTCTCAGGAACTGAACGTGGGACGCACATCCGGATTCTACGTAAGTTCCGCCACGAAAGGTTCAGGTGCCGAAAAAGCCGGACTGCGCAAAGGCGATGTGATTACGCAGGTGGACGGCCACGACATTTATACGTATGCCGATCTGAATTCGGTGATTACGACCAAGCGTCCGAACGATATAGTGAATGTGACGTTTATCCGCGACGCAAAAACCTACACTGCGCCGGTTAAACTGATAAAGAACGAATTCGCGACCGTGGAATTTAAAGGGATGGAACTTTCAAATATGACAGCAAGCGATAAGAAGCGCTTCCGCGTAAGCTACGGCGTCAAGATCGACGACGTGAAAAATGAAAGGCTTCAGGAATATGCTGAGGAACTGAAAGGTGGCGTCATCCTTTCGATCGGGAACGTTAAGGCGACCGATGTCGAGACCGTTTCCAGCCTGATCAAACGCATCGGCGACGACCAGTCTGTCCAGGTACAACTTATGACGAGCAATGGCGAATTGATCCGCGTGATCATGTAAGCCGAAATTGGTTCTGTAAACGGCCATCTGAGAAATCAGGTGGCTTTTTTATTTTAAGAGATTGTTCGATTTCCGACAAAAATCGGGATTTACTGATAAAAAGTGAATTTTCAATATTACGAAAACGTTTGAAATGATTTACATTTGCGCAAAAATTCACAATTCACTAAATCACACACAACTAATGACTACAGTAAGCTTATATGAAAAGGAAGTCGCTTTTCAGGCAGACAGAAGGCGCGCCGCAGTGGAATTCATCCGGATCGTCTCCGATTTATGGTACGACAAATCCATAGAAATGGTGTTGTTCCGAAACCAACTGCTCAACTGCAACGTCAGCGACATCATCAATCTTCACGAATATGCCGGGGAATTCGTCGGGAAGCCGATTTCCGTATTCGATTCGGTTGAGATTGCAAAAGCGATTCTGTCGATGGACCTTCCGCCGGCCAAACTCGATATCGGGAAACTGACGCACGAATACCGGTCTGAGGACAACCACTATCCGAACGCGACTTCGTTCATCATCGACAAGCTTGCCAATGCCCGCGATTTTAAGAACAACAGACCCAAAGACGTGGTGCTTTACGGATTCGGCCGAATCGGTCGCCTGCTTGCCCGCGAGCTTATGTCCAAAACAGGAAAAGGGACGCAGATGCGGCTAAGGGCGATCGTGACGCGCGACAAAATCGATGCGGAATCATTGGAAAAGCGGGCTTCGCTGCTTAGATACGATTCGGTACACGGCGATTTTCAGGGTTCGGTCCTAGCCGATCCGGATCAAAAGGCGCTTATCATAAACGGGACGACCGTGCATGTGATCACGGCAAATTCGCCCGAGGAAATCGATTATACCGAATACGGTTTTTCGAACGCACTTGTCATCGACAACACGGGCGCCTTCACGACTCAGGAAGCCTTATCGCGCCATCTGAAGTCGGTCGGCGTAGACAAAGTATTGCTTACCGCTCCAGGGAAGGGCATCCCGAACATTGTACACGGCGTCAACCATCTGGAATACGATCCAGAAGAAGTTGCTATTTTTTCGGCAGCTTCGTGTACGACAAACGCGATCACGCCTATCCTGAAAGCCATCGAAGACACTCTGGGCGTCGTGAAAGGCCATCTTGAAACGATACACGCCTATACAAACGACCAGAATCTGGTTGATAATATGCACAAAAAATACCGTCGCGGACGTGCAGCTGCCCTCAATATGGTCATCACCGAAACCGGAGCCGGAAGCGCTGTTGCCAAGGCATTGCCTTCGCTTGCGGGAAAACTGACGTCAAATGCGATTCGGGTTCCGGTGCCGAACGGTTCGCTCGTGGTTCTGAACCTTGAAGTGGAGCGGGAAACGTCGATCGGGGAAATCAATTCGATCATGAAGCAATACGCGCTCGAAGGGGAATTGGTCGAACAGATCAAGTATTCGATGAACAACGAATTGGTCTCTTCAGACATCGTCGGCACATCGGCGCCATCGATTTACGACTCGAATGCGACGATTGTTTCTCCCGACGGCAAAAGCATCGTACTTTACGTTTGGTACGATAATGAATACGGTTACAGCCATCAGGTAATAAGGCTGGCGAAATATATTTCGAAAGTGCGCCGGTACGCCTATTATTGAACCGTTGCAAATATCGTGGGAAATCCGTCCGTAACAGGCGGATTTTTTTGTATTTTCAAATCATTCAAAACGAACACGATGACAGAAAACCAGAGAATGATCAAATTGTTCAGAGACCTGTTCGACGGAAGTCCCTGGCTCGAAGTGTCGATGATGGGAACTTTAAACCAGATCGACGCGCAAAAAGCCGCTTCTAAGCCAAACACGGCCACGAATTCGATATGGGAACTTGTAAATCACGTGATCTCATGGCGGGAAGTTGTTCTGGACCGCATTCACGGAGCGTCAAAAATCAGTCCCGATCACAATTACTTTTTTCAGGTTAAGGACACCTCGGAGGCAGCATGGAAGGAGACTTTGCAGAAGTTCTATATCTCACAGCAAATCTGGTTGGGCTTTCTTGACGAAGTGAGCCAGGAGAAATTGTCTGAGCAATATGGCGATTCAGGCTATTCAGTTTACGATCTGATATTCGGCATCATGCAACACGATGCGTACCATTTGGGCCAGCTGAGTTTGTTGGTTAAATATAACCTTTGATTTTATGGGGTTGAACATTAAGGGCATTAAGATCGTTATGGCTGCTAAAGCCATTGTTTTATTTCGGACAGATATTAAATCCGCTAAAGCCGCCACTCTATCTCAAGGTCATAGCGGCAAATTAGCCTAATCTCAATGTTCTCAATGCTCTCAATGTTCTTAATGTTCTTAATGTTCCTAATGTTCTTAATGGTAAAAAATCATGACTTTGACCTTGCCTTAGTCAGATAGTAAACAGGAATCCCAATCAGCATTATAAGCACGCCCCATCCGCACGTATCGGTTTTAAACCATAAAAGTGAAATGGCGATCGCCGACGCCAGCACGATGTAAAGCCCCGGTAAAATCGGGTAACCGAAAGCCTTGTACGGACGGTCTGCGTCAGGCATCGACCTGCGCAACCTGAAGATCCCATAGATCGTCAGGATATAGAAAATCAGGACGATGATGATCACGAAATCGAGCAGCGCGCCGTATTTTCCGGTAAGGCACAGTGCGGATGCCCAGATGCATTGCACCCACAGCGCCCACGCCGGAACGCCGAAACGATTCAGATGGGCCGCTTTTTTGAGGAACAGCCCGTCTTTTGCCATCGTATAATAAACGCGCGCGCCGGCCATGATCAAGCCGTTGTTGCACGCAAAAGTCGAGATCATGATCATAACGGCGATTATATACGTTCCGATTCCACCAAAAATATATTCCGAAGCTACGACCGCCACCCTGTCAGACGGTGCCGTCGCGATTTCCTGCAATGGGACGACCGCTAGATACATCACGTTGGCCAGGAAATAAATCACGCTTACCGTCAATGTTCCCAGGAACAAGCTCAAACCCACGTTGCGTTGCGGATTTTTGATTTCACCTGCAATGAAAGTCACGCCGTTCCATGCGTCGCTCGAAAATAACGAGCCCACCATAGCTGCGGAAATTGCACCTAAAAGCGCCGTTCCGCTCACGGGCGCCCAAACTCCGGAATCAGCATCGAGTGCCTGCGTAAACCATCCGCCGGAAAAATTGGCCTGCCAGGTTTCGGCCTTAGCCGCCAGCAATAATCCGAAAACGATGAGCCCGGCGAGCGAAAGAATCTTGATTATAGTAAGGACGGTTTGCAGGATTTTCCCGTTTTTGACGCCCCGACTGTTGATGTATGTCAGTAAAACGATCGTGACGATGGAGACGATCTGGGCCGCACTTAAATTGAAAGAGCCGATTTCAAATAAAATATTGTTTTCGCTGAAAGGTTCGTACAGATAGGCCGCGAATTTGGAAAATGCAACCCCTACGGCCGCTATGGTTCCGGTTTGAATTACGGCAAAGAAACTCCATCCGTAAAGGAAAGCCGTCAGTTTTCCGTAAGCTTCCTTCAGATACACATATTGCCCTCCGGCCTTGGGAAACATTGCGCTTAATTCGCCATAACTGACGGCCGCCGTTACCGTAATCACTCCCGTTAACGCCCAGATGAGCAGCAGCCACGGAGCGGAACCGACCTGGCGCACCATGTCTGAACTTACGATAAATATTCCCGATCCTATCATGGATCCTACCACGAGCATCGTGCCGTCGAGCAATCCGAGTTCGCGTTTGAAGTGTTCTTGTTCCTGCATTTGGTTTGGTTTAACGGTGCCTGAGCGGGCATCCGATCCGATAAAGATAAAAAAAGTTTGAAGCCGCAGACGCATCAGGCAAAATTGGCCGAATAAAGCCGCTGAAAACCTCGGTCGCTATGGCCAAAGAAAGTCTTAAATCGATCACGGATTGGAGATTCCTATCTGAAAAAGTAATAATTTGTATGTTCAAAATTGTCATCATGAAGCAAACTATCGCTTTCGTTACCGATATGCATCTATTCGAAAAACTTCCGACGGACGTCGACCAACAATCCAATTGGCAAAGAGTTCTTAGGGATGTTTCCGATAAAAGGCCGGATCGCGTCGTAATCGGAGGCGATATATCGGAGGCTGACCATTACGGACCATTTTTCGGATCGGTCCGGGATTGCGCCGACAACATCCATGTTATTCCCGGAAACCACGACTCTACCGCCCGCCTGCTCTTACATTTTCCGAATCCCGAAACCCCGGATCTGGGCGAATTGTATTACAGTTTTGGCGATGATAATTTTCTTTACCTGTTTTTAGATTCGTCTTCGGGAAGGATAAGCGAGCCGCAACTCAGATGGGTTCGCGAAAAACTGGAAGACAATCAACACAAGATCCTTTTGTTTATCCATCATCCGGTTTACGAAATAGACAGTTACGTAGACAGGAAATATCCGTTAGAAAACCGGGACGAACTGCGCGCAATCCTGGAAAATCAGGAGCGTGAAGTGTTTATTTTTTGCGGACATAACCATTGCGAAGACGAGACCGGTTCTGGCGCCATTTCCCAATATGCCACGCCGGCCGTTTCCTATCAGGTCGAAAAGGGCACGGAACAGCTTATGGCTAACGCCGATTACTTCGGATACAGATGGATCACACTCGAAAACGGGAACGTAAAAAGTGAAATCATCAAATTTTAACTATGAATATGAAACCTGAAGAACTGCATCATCTTGCGAAACAGCTCAGCCATCCGGAAGGTGATTTCGGCATTCATCTGGCCGAGAACATGAACGAGATGAATATCGGCATGACGAGAAGCGCGATTTCCAACCTGAACCTGAAGGCGCATGAAGCGGTGATGGAGATCGGACACGGAAATTGCGGCCACCTCAGAGAATTGCTCCGCATTGCCGAAAATATAAAGTATGAAGGCTTTGAAATATCGGAAACCATGCATAATGAGGCGAAACGGATTAATGCCGATGTGGAAAGCGGGATTGTCTTCACATTATATGACGGCGTTGAAATTCCTGCTCCCGATCGTCATTTCGACAAAGCTTTTACTGCGAACACGATTTATTTCTGGCCGGATATCGTCCGGATGCTGAACGAAATTTCCCGCGTACTCAGGCCCGGCGGAATTTTTTGCCTGACATTCGCGGAAAAAGAATCGATGGAACAGATGCCATTTACCGACAACGTCTTCAATTTGTATATGCCGACAGACATCGAGGAACTTCTGGACCGGACCACTTTTCAACTTATTGCCACCGATCGCCAGTATGAAGAAGTGACGAGCAAAACAGGACATCACATCAAACGGCATTTCGTGACGATGGTCTTGAAGAAATCAGTCCAATAAAAAAGCCTCCCGGATTGAGAGGCTTTAGCTTATTTCTATCGGATAATTATGCTTCCGCTGCGATAAGATTCAGGGCCGAACCTGCAACGAACCAGCCGATCTGGCCCGCGTTGTAAGTATGGTTCGCCATGATGATATCCTTTGAGCCATCTTTGTGGACGAATTCCAGAGTCAACTGTTTGCCTGGCGCGAATTCCGTAAGGTCAAGGAAATTGATCGTATCGCCTTCCTGGATCAGATCGTAATCGGATTCGTTGGCAAAAGTAAGCGCAAGCATACCCTGCTTTTTCAGGTTGGTTTCGTGGATACGGGCGAACGATTTCACCAAAACTGCTTTTACGCCAAGGAAGCGTGGCTCCATAGCCGCGTGCTCGCGGGAAGAACCTTCACCATAGTTGTGGTCGCCCACTACTACCGAAGCGATTCCGTGCGCTTTGTAATCGCGTTGAACGGCCGGAACAGCGTCGTATTGGCCGGTGATCTCGTTTTTGACCGAATTGGCCTTCATATTATAAGCGTTGATCGCCCCGATTAGCATATTGTTGGAAATATTGTCCAGATGCCCGCGGAAGCGCAACCACGGCCCTGCCATCGAAATATGGTCGGTCGTACATTTTCCGAAAGCTTTGATCAGCAATCTTGCCCCGGTGATGTTTTTGCCGTCCCAAGCCTCGAAAGGCGCCAGAAGCTGAAGGCGTTCCGATGTCGGGCTGACCACAACTTTCACGGTCGAACCATCCTCGGCCGGAGCCTGGTAGCCGGCATCTTCCACGGCGAAACCTCTTGGAGGCAACTCGTTTCCGGATGGCTCGTCAAGGCGAACTTCTTCTCCGTCCTCGTTGATCAGCGTGTCTGTAAGCGGGTTAAAACTCAGATCTCCGGCGATGGCCAAAGCCGTTACCAATTCAGGCGAACCTACAAAAGCCAATGTGTTCGGGTTACCGTCCGCGCGTTTCGAAAAATTTCGGTTGAACGAGTGAACGATCGTGTTTCTCTCTTCTTTCTCTGCCCCTTCGCGATCCCACATTCCGATACACGGACCGCAGGCATTGGCGAAAACGGTTGCTCCGATCTTGTCGAACGTATCGATGAAGCCGTCGCGTTCTATTGTATAGCGCACCTGCTCGGAACCCGGAGTGATCGTGAACTGCGCTTTTGTTTTCAGTTTTTTATCGGCGACCTGTTTGGCCAGTGAAGCCGAACGGGCGATATCTTCGTAAGAGGAATTCGTACACGATCCGATAAGGCCCACCTGGATTTGAAGCGGCCAATCGTTTTTGATCGCTTCCTCTCTCATTTTGGAGATAGGTGTAGCCAGATCCGGCGTAAACGGTCCGTTCAGGTGAGGCTCGAGCTCAGACAGGTTGATCTCGATGATCTCGTCAAAATATTGCTCAGGATTCGCGTAAACTTCGTCGTCTCCTGTAAGATACTGGCGGATTTCATTGGCCGCATCGGCAACATCCGCGCGATCCGTCGAACGAAGATAACGATCCATCGAATCGTCGTATCCGAAAGTAGAAGTGGTGGCCCCGATTTCGGCACCCATATTACAAATCGTAGCTTTTCCCGTACAAGACATGTTTCTGGCACCTTCTCCGAAATATTCGACGATAGCGCCGGTTCCGCCTTTTACCGTTAGTATCCCGGCTACTTTGAGGATGACGTCTTTTGGAGCGGTCCATCCGGAAAGCTTTCCAGTGAGGTGAACCCCGATAAGTTTAGGGAATTTAAGTTCCCAGGCCATTCCGGACATGACATCGACGGCATCGGCACCACCGACTCCGATCGCTACCATCCCGAGCCCGCCTGCGTTAACAGTATGGGAATCGGTTCCGATCATCATTCCGCCCGGAAAAGCGTAATTTTCAAGAACAACCTGGTGGATGATACCGGCTCCGGGTTTCCAGAATCCGATGCCGTATTTATTGGAAATCGACGAAAGAAAGTCGAAAACCTCGTTCGATTGCTGCTTGGCGCGCGCAAGATCGGTCTTGGCATCGACCTTCGCCTGGATCAGGTGATCGCAGTGTACCGTAGTAGGGACTGCGGCCTTGTTCTTGCCGGCGTGCATAAACTGCAACAGCGCCATTTGAGCCGTCGCATCCTGACAAGCCACGCGGTCCGGAGCGAAGTCAACGTAATCCTTACCGCGGGTAAAGGCTTGAGTTGGCGCACCTTCCCAAAGGTGGTTGTATAAAATCTTTTCTGAAAGAGTAAGCGGGCGGCCAACGATCTCTCGAGCTTTGTCAACTCGTGCAGGCATATTTGCGTACACCTTCCGAATCATTTCAATATCAAAAGCCATAAAATCTGATTGTTAATTTGTGTGTTGCAAATTTACGCAATTCGACTCATAGCTGAAATATTTTTAATAAAATGAACAAATCAGAGTATTATTATTTCCGATATCACAGATTCGATCAATTTTATTGCATTATATACAATTCACTCTAAAAATATTACCGATTTGTTATTATAACATGATTTTATTGCCGATTCACAAATACGGATGCATCTTCTTCTACGTAATTTTCTTAAAGAATGATTCTAAATTGGCTACTGAAATCGATTTCGCTGTCAAATTTGGTCGCGCAGATCCGTGATGGGTTTTTCGAAGTACTTATACAGCAGGTAACTTAATGCGAAGGTGGTCGCGAAATAGATGATTGTAATGGCCTGCCAATGCCAGATTCCGATCGTGAACTGATGCAATAGCTGCATTACGACGCCATAGTGAAGCAGATACATCGAATAGGAAATCAGGCTGATCGTGACGATTGGTTTCCCGATGTGATTCGGACGCTGTTTCCAGGCGGAAAGCAACGGCAAAGTTGCAGCAATCGCGACGGACATTATCGGCAGGAAAAAAACGTTCCAGAAAAACAGGTTAGTTTCGATGCCCTTTCCAGCCTGGGCCGCTGCTAACAAAACGAGTCCGCAGGCCACGGAAGACACTGCCGCCAGCCATCGCGTCCTATGCCAGAATCCGTGATTCACCGCCGCAATCCAGGCTGCGATGACGCCTGTCAGGATAGCATCGACGCGATAAATAACGACGCCTTTGAGGTATACGTTCCAGTCGGCCAGCGTCGTAAAGTGGCAATTCAAGGTGAACACGAACTTGGTTGCGATGAAAAATATATACAAGACCAGGACCGCCAACAGGAAGAGTTTCGTCCGGTTATGATTGCGAACAATTTTTATTGAGAGCCAAAGCACGGCGGGCAGCAGCAAATACGCGAATTCTTCGACGGAAAGGCTCCACGATTCGGGGAAGAACAGCGGCATTTTGGTGCTGAAATTCTGGAGAAAGAAAAAATAGCGCCAAAGCCCGTCGATGTTATAACCTACGATCCCGATGCCGATCGCGATGTTCGCGCAAAGAATCAGGAAATAAGTGGGCAGCGTGCGGAACCAGCGGCGCTTCAGGAACTGCTTTACGGATGAAAGCGTAAAGGTGTCGCGCATAAAAGTGCGGAACAAAATGGTTCCGATCAAAAACCCGCTGAGCACGAAAAAAATCTCGACGCCCAAAAATCCGGACAAGGCCAGGACGGCATTTACCCTTTCATACTGAGGCGGAAGTATCCACGTCAGGTGTCCGAACAAGACCATTATTATTGCGCAAGCCCGCATGAAATCGAGCCCGAAAATCCTGTCGTTCAGATGCCAATGCCTCCGGCCCATAAATTCGTAAGTTTGCAGTATGTCCAAATCAAAGTTATACAAAATTATCGGTGGAGTCGCTCTTGCCGGAATTGTCGCAGGAATCGCGGTATATTCCCAATTGAGCAACCGGCACAAGGCCATTGTCAAGGCGGAATTTTTGTACAAAACCGGGCTTGTCGATAATGAGTGGAAGGTTTCCGACGATTATCGCGAGTATAAAATGTTATCCCCGACATTCCTCATAGACGGTATTTACAAGTCTATGGAAGGACCGAAAGCGTCCAATTTCGTCCAGCTTTCATCGGACACGACACTTATCTGGATCACCGGATTTGACGTCAAGGCGGTCGATGCGAGGACAAGCAAGATGTTGTCCAACGATTTTATCTGCCATACGAATATCGATTTCAACGATGCAAAATATTTCGGTGGATTCGGTCTCAACGACAGAATTGGCGTGAATTATCCGCGGATGACCTCACTGTCTCATGGCATCGAGCACTTTCATCTGCCGGAAGGCTTCGGCATCCCGATGAAAGGCAACGACTTGCTGACCGTAACGACCGAATCGCTGAACCATAACCTCAAAGACGAATATCGCTGGATAAAACACGAGGTTTCGATAGGTTATGCTACCGATAATTCCCGGATAAAACCGCTCATGAGCCGTACCATCATGGTCATGCTGCCGTTCGACGAGCAAAACCCTTATAAACAACCGCTGGATCCGTCGGCGAACAGCTGCATTCCGGTGGAGACTAAAAACCACACGTATGACGATGGCCACGGCAGCAAACTTTCAGGGCATTGGGTGGTTCCCATCGGGAAAAAGACGTATCGCAGCGATGTGATCGAACAGCTTCAGATAAAGGACAGCCTGAGATTACATGCGGCCGCGATCCATGTTCATCCGTTCGCAACGTCGATAACCTTATATGACAAAACGGACAAAAAACCGATTTTTATCAGCAACATGATCAATCACAAAAACAGGATCGGGCTCGGTAAAGTCGAGGATTTTGTTTCCGAGACCGGCATCTGGCTGTACAAATCCCACAATTACGAACTCGTGCTGACGGTCGACAATACGACAAAAGTCGAACAGGACATGATGGGAAGCGCCTTTCTTTTCTTTTACGATGCCGAGTTGGAAAACAGGATCAGAACAAGGAAGAAATGATCTTTTCGATTGAAATATTTTCGGCGTCAGCCTTGTAATTCTTCACGACGCGGTGACGCAAAATACCGATTGCGACCGCTTTTACGTCTTCGATATCCGGCGAATATTTACCGTTGAAAGCTGCATGTGCTTTGGCGGCGAGTATCAGGTTTTGAGACGCACGCGGTCCGGCTCCCCAATCGATGTAATTCCTGATAAAGTCGGTAGCCAGCTGATTGTCCGGACGTGTTTTGCTGACGAGCGTCACGGCGTATTCAATGACATTGTCGGCAACCGGGACACGTCTTATCAAGTGTTGGAAATCTATAATTTCGGTATCGGTAAATAAAGGTAAAACCGTTTTTTTATCGTCGGATGTCGTAGCCTTCACAACCTGAACCTCTTCTGCAAAACTCGGATAATCCAACTTGATCGAGAACATGAAACGGTCGAGCTGGGCTTCCGGAAGCGGATATGTTCCCTCCTGCTCGATCGGGTTTTGCGTCGCCAATACGAAATACGGAAGCGACAGTTTGTGGCTTTCACCCGCGATCGTCACGGCCCTTTCCTGCATCGCTTCGAGCAAGGCTGCCTGTGTTTTGGGAGGCGTACGGTTGATTTCGTCCGCCAGGATGATGTTCGAAAATATCGGTCCGCGGATGAATTTGAACTGTCGGTTCTCGTCCAGGATTTCGCTTCCGAGGATGTCGGACGGCATGAGGTCAGGCGTAAACTGTATCCGTTTGAAATCAAGTCCCAAAGCTTGGGCGATCGTATTCACCATAAGCGTTTTGGCCAATCCCGGAACGCCGACGAGCAATGCGT
>Ga0265798_10000726_pt1 | contig 53466 bp, 48 predicted proteins | sample P3T30metagenome_FD_192430 | JGI IMG/M metagenome (GOLD analysis project Ga0265798, IMG submission 192430) | Plant litter microbial communities from East Loma Ridge, Irvine, California - P3 T30 | ecosystem: Environmental > Terrestrial > Plant litter > Unclassified | place: USA: California...
GCGGTGGCCATCGTCATCGGCAATCTCGGCACCGGCGATCCGCCGCCGGCTTACGACAGCCTCGAGCCGTTCATGCAGGATCTGGCGCAGGGGCAGCCTCCGCTCCGGGAGCGGCTCGACGAGATCGCGCGCCGCATCGATTACCGTCCCGGCCCGCATGTCGCGCCCGGCCCCCAGCATGCGAGCGTCGAGGTCTTTCTTGACCGGGATGGCAAGGTCATCGACGTTGCGCGCAGGGCCGGTGCCGCCGATCCGGCGTATACGGCGGCGGTCGAGCAAGCGATCCGCGAGAGCAAACCCTTCCCGCGCGAGACGGTCAAGCGCTTCACGGTGGCGTTTGAAACCGCGTTCTCCCCCAACACCGGCCGGCGTGGCGAATCCTTGCCGGACTGGGCCAGGCCGCATGCGCCGGCGCCGGCCACGCCCCCGCACTGAAGGCGGGCCGGCATTCGCTGCCGGCCCGCAGTTGTAAATATGCGCAATGGATGGCCCACACACCCAGATTTTGATACCATAAGGAATTATCTTTCCTAATATCAAGAGCATTGACGCTCTTGCGATGAACGAGTTCCGGCAGCTTGTGGCGCACGGGCCGACTTCACCGTTCCACCTGGTCCGGATTTGAGCGTTCTCAGTCTTCTCTTCGTTACCATCGCGTTTTCCAGCGTGATGCTGCTCGTGCTGCGCTCGCTGGCGCGTGCCGGCGTCGCGGGCGTGGGCGCCTGGTCGTGCGCGAACGGTGTTGCCATCGCCGGCCTGTTGCTGTTCGCCGGCCGCGGCGTCCTGCCCGGCGTGCTCACGGTCGAGGCGGCCAACCTGTTGTTCCTGTGCGCCCCGGCGCTGATGTATACCGGCTTCCTGCAGTACCTGCAGCGCCCGGTCCCGCGCAAGCGCCTGGCGGCATGGGTGGCCGTGTTCACCGGCCTGCTCGCGCTGTTCCACGGCGTGGTCGATTCGATGCCGGTCCGCGTCGCACTGAGCTCGGTGGCGCACGGCGTGCTGTATGCCGCCATCGCCCGCGCGCTGTGGCGCCAGGCGCCGGCCCGGACGCATGGCCGCGACTATCCGCGCCGCTTCGCGACCTGGGTCGCGGCGGTACTGGGCACGCTGCACGCGGCGCGCACGCTGCTCTACGCGACCCAGTACCAGGCCACCGTCTCGCTGTTCGACGATACGGCCCTGAACATCGCTTTCCTGGCGGCCGGCACGCTGGCGCTGCCGGCGCTGACGCTGGGCGCGGTGATGATGGTGAACGCCGACATCATCAGGCGCACCACCTGGGCCGCCGACCATGACCACCTGACCGGCGCCTGGTCGCGCCGCGCTTTCTTCGCCCTGGCCGAACGCGAAGTCGAACGCGTGCACCGCGGCGGCCAGCCGCTGTCGGTGCTGATCTTCGACGTCGACCACTTCAAGGCCATCAACGATACCCACGGCCACGCCTGCGGCGACCGGGTGCTGGCCGAGATCGTGCTGCGCGCCGAGGGCATGATCCGCAGCGTCGACGCCTGCGCGCGCCTGGGCGGGGAAGAATTCGCGGTGCTGCTGCCGGATACCGGCGGCGCGACCGCGGGCGGGGTGGCCGAACGGCTGCGCGCCGCGCTGGACCGCGCCGCCGCCGCGGGCGGGGCCGGGCAGCCAGGCTACACGGTCAGCATCGGCCTGGCGACGCTGCAGGACGGGGAAACGCTGGCCGGCCTGCTCGGGCGCGCGGATGCGGCGCTGTACGGCGCCAAGGCGGCGGGACGCAACCGGGTATGCGCCGCCGCCATGCCTGCCGATTGCCGCCGTCTCGACAACTAGCACGCTTGGTGCTGCACGTAGTACAATCCTGCCCGGCGCGGGCATGGCGAAACTGGTAGACGCATCAGACTTAAAATCTGCCGCCGCAAGGCGTGCCGGTTCGACCCCGGCTGCCCGCACCACCTCCTTTCTTACGGCGCTCCACGGCCGCACCCCTTCCTTCCCATCCATGCCGCTTTGGTTGCGCCGCCGCATGGTGTAGCATGCGCATCGACGCCGCATACGCAAGGAACGACATTGAACATCACCATCAACGAAGAACTGCTCGCATTCATCGACCCCCTCACGCCCGCCGAATACGAAGCCCTCGAGCACAGCCTGCTGAGCGAAGGCTGCCGCGAGGCGCTGATCCTGTGGCGCGACGTGCTGATCGACGGCTATAACCGTTATTCGATCTGCCGCAAGCACGGGATCGAATTCCGCACCATCCAGAACGACAAGTTCGACTCGATCGACGAGGTCAAGCTGTGGATGATCGACAACCAGCTGGCACGCCGCAGCGTGACCGATTTCCAGCGCGGCCTGATGGCCTTGCGCAAGAAGGAAATCATGGAGGCGCGCGCGGCCCAGAAAAAGGATCCCGAGCTGCAGACCGAGGACGACCAGGCCGTCCCGTTCACGCCGCCCTGGAACACGCGCGAGGACGTCGCCCGCGCCGCGCGCGTGTCGGCCAACACCATCACCCAGATCGAACGCATCCAGAAGGCCGCGGCGCCGGAACTGGTGGAGGCCGTGCGCAGCGGGACCATTTCCGTCAGCGCCGCCGCCAACGTGGCCTCGCTGCCGAAGGAAGCCCAGGTCGCGGCCGTCGCCGGCGGCAAGAAGGAACTGCAGCAGGCGGCGCGCCAGGTGCGCGAGCAGAAGACCGGCGCGCGTCCGAAAAAGGAAATCGACACCCTGCCGCCGGAAGAGCAGGTCAAGGCCCTGCGCGCCGAGATCCGTGAACTGAAGGACCGCATGGCGACCCTGCTGAACGAGAACGACGTCCTGAAGTCGAAACTGGCGCACCTCGGCGCCGCCTGATCCATCCCTCCTGGAGATGCCTTGAACCCGATTCCCCGCCTCGTCGTTTCCACCGTCCTTGCCTGCGCCGGCCTGGGTGCGCTGTCGCCAGCAAGCGCGGCCCCGGCCGCCGGCGTCGCTGCCGCCGCGTTTTCCCAGTCCGAGCTGGCGCGCATGAAGGCCGGCGCGTCCCGCGTCACCATCCTGCGCGACAAGTGGGGCATCCCCCACGTGTTCGGCAAGCGCGATGCGGACGCGGTGTTCGGCATGGTGTTCGCCCAGGCGGAGGATGATTTCAACCGCGTCGAGCTGAATTACATCAACGCGATGGGACGGCTGGCCGAGGTCGAGGGGGAGAAGGAGATCTGGCGCGACCTGCGCATGAAGCTGTACATCGACCCGGCCGACATGAAGGCGAAGTACACGGCCAGCCCGGCCTGGCTCAAGAAGCTGATGGACAGCTTCGCCGACGGCATGAACTGGTACCTGGTCACGCATCCGCAGGTCAAGCCGAAACTGATCACGCGTTTCGAGCCGTGGATGGCGCTCGCCTTCAGCGAGGGCAGCATCGGCGGCGACATCGAGTCGATCGACCTCAAGCAGCTGGAAGCCTTCTACGGCAGCGCGCCGATGGCGGCGCCGGCCGCGCGGAAGGTGGCCGATCTCGGCACCGGTTTCGACGCCGAGCCGAGGGGCTCGAACGGCTTCGCGATCGCGCCCGCGCGCACCGCCGGCGGCCACCCGCTGTTGATGATCAACCCGCACACCTCCTTCTACTTCCGCCCCGAGATCCACATGGTCAGCGACGAGGGCCTGAACGCCTACGGCGCCGTCACCTGGGGCCAGTTCTTCATCTACCAGGGCTTCAACGAGCGCCTCGGCTGGATGCACACCTCGGGCGGCGGCGACGTGATCGACGAGTACCTGGAGACCGTGAGCGAGAAGGGCGGCAAGTTCTATTATAAATTCGGCGGCGCCGAGAAAGCGCTCACGGCCAGGCGCATCACGCTGCCGTACCGGACCGCGAACGGCATGGGCAGCCGCAGCGTCACGGCGTACTTCACCCGGCACGGCCCGGTGATCCGCAGCGAAGGCGGCAAGTGGGTGGCCGTCAGGATGATGGACGACCCGATGCACGCGCTGATGCAGTCGTACGGCCGCACCAAGGCGCGCGACTACGCCGGCTTCCTGAAGGTGATGGGGCTGCGCACCAACTCCTCCAACAACACCGTCTACGCGGACGCCGACGGCAACATCGCCTACTTCCACGGCAATTTCATTCCTCGCCGCGACCCGCGCTTCGACTGGACCAAACCCGTCGACGGCAGCGATCCGGCCACCGAGTGGAAGGGCCTGCACGAGGTGAATGAAACCATCACCGTCTTCAATCCGAAGAGCGGCTACATCTCGAACACCAACAACTGGCCGTGCACCGGCTTCGGCGCCAGCAGCCCGGCCTGCGCCGACTATCCGGCCTACATGTGGTCGCTGCCGCAGAACGCGCGCGGCATCCACGCCGAGCGTGTGCTGCACGACGCCGACAAGCTCACGCTGGACGGCTTGATCGCGCGCGCCTACGACAGCTATCTCACCGCCTTCGAGCCACTGGTGCCGGCCGTGGTGAAGGACTGGGAGGCGCTGCCCGCGGGCGACGCGATGAAGTCGCGCCTGGCCGAGCAGGTCGCGGCGCTGCGCGGCTGGGACCTGCGCTGGTCGGCGGACTCGGTGCCGACTTCGCTGGCGGTGTACTGGGGCCAGGACATGGTCAAGCAGGCCGCGCCGCGTGCCCGCGCCAGGGGCGTGCCGGTGGTCGACTTCATCCAGGCCAGCCTCACCCCGCAGGAGCGCCTCGACGCCCTGGCGCGCGCCGGCGACAAGCTGGCGGCGGACTTCGGCAGCTGGGAGACGCCGTGGGGCGAGATCAACCGCTTCCAGCGCGTCAGCGGCGAGGTCGACCAGCACTACGACGACAGCAAGCCCAGCATCCCGGTGGCCTTCACCTCGGCCAACTGGGGCTCGCTGGCCTCCTTCGGCATGACGGCGAAGCAGACCACCAAACGCATCTACGGCGACCGCGGCAACAGCTTCGTGGCCGCCGTCGAGTTCGGCCCGCGCGTGCGCGCGAAGAGCATCCTGGCGGGCGGGGAGAGCGGCGATCCGAAGTCGCCGCATTTCAATGACCAGGCCGCGATGTACGCGCGCGGCGAGTTCAAGGATGTCCTCTACTATAAAGATGACATCGAAAAACAGCTCGAGCGAAAGTATCATCCTGGCGAATGAGGAATCGTGCCGGCTGGAATTTATTACTCCAGCCAGCATGATGGCGGGCTGATGCAGGTGGAACGCACTTTATATACAGCGCAAGGTGCCTGCGAAATGCCCTTATCTCGATTGCAACACTTATGCACCTGAGATTTACTCGGACCAGCCCCATGGCTGTCCGTTTGATCAACTTCAGGAGTACATTGTGTTCACATGCAAACCGTCACTTGTCAAAGCCTTGTCGCTGGCCGCCTTGTTGTGCGCGGCCGCCTCGTCCCAGGCCGCCATCACCATCTACACCAACCAGGCCGACTTCCTGGCCGCCGTCTCGGCGCCGGGCTATGACAGCTACGACGACCTCACCGTCGATCCCTACGGCACCACGCTGGACCGCACCGCCGGCGCCTACGCCTACCAGGCCTATGCGGCGGGCGGCCTGTGGGGCGCAGGGACCGGCAGCGACCACTGGCTGTCGACCAACCAGAGCCAGGACGCGATCGTGTTCCAGAACTTCGGCAGCGGCGTCACCGCGTTCGGCGGCAATTTCTTCGGCTCCGACAACATTGGCGCTTACCTGCCGAACGCCAACCTGGTCCTGAGCGCCGCGGACGGCAGCACGGTCAGCTATGCATTGAACGGCGCCACCCAGGCGAGCTTCCTGGGCTTCGTGTCGGATACGGCGCTGAGCTCGGTAGTGCTGAGCACCGACGGCGGCGCGTACTGGCCGACCGCCAACAACGTGGTGCTGGCGGTGCCGGAGCCGGCCGGCTACGGCATGATGCTGGCCGGGCTGGGCTGCGTCGGCATGATCGCCCGGCGCCGCCGCCGCGGCTGAGCCCCGGACGCCGCGCCACCTGCGCCACCAGCGGCCGGCGCCATCGGCCGCTGGTGCGGGCCTGCCTCCGCTTGCTATAATTTTGCAATTTTCCAGCAAGGCAGGACCGTGGCAAAACTCTATTTCAGGTATTCGGCAATGAACGCCGGCAAATCCACCTCCTTGCTGCAGGTGGCGCACAACTACGAAGAGCAGGGCCAGAAGGTCAAGCTGTACACGGCCGCCATCGACGACCGCTACGGCGTCGGCAAGATCACCTCGCGCCTGGGGCCGCAGCGCGAAGTCGATTTGTTCGATGCGCAGACCGACTTCCTGGCCAGCGTGCCCGCCGTGGCCTGCGTGCTGGTCGACGAAGCCCAGTTCCTCAGCAAGGCGCAGGTGGTGCAGCTGCACCAGCTGGCCCAGGTGCGCGGCGTGCCGGTGATCTGCTACGGCCTGCGCAGCGACTTCCGCGGCGATCCCTTCCCCGGCTCGGCCTACCTGCTGGCGCTGGCCGACGACATCGAGGAAATCAAGAACATCTGCACCTGCGGCAAGAAGGCGACCATGAACATCCGCGTCGATGCCGAAGGTCGTCGCATCCGCGAAGGCGAGCAGGTCAGCATCGGCGGCAACGAGAGCTACCGGCAAGCCTGCGGCCGCTGCTTCTACACCGGCGGCCACGCCTGAGCCGGGGTAAAACGCGGCAATGTCCTTCCTGCACGGCTGCGCGGCCTTCCTGCCGCCCTGGGCCTGCGTGCCCGCCGGCATGCTGCTCTACCTGCTGCCCTCGCTGGCGCTGGCGCTCCTGATCTGGATCGTCACCGCGGCGCACCCGCTGTTCTTCATCTTCAGCGCGGCCGGCACCGTCTGCCACGAACTGGCGCACTTCTCGGTGGGCCTGCTGCTGGGCGCGGACCCGGTCGGCTTCTCCATCGTTCCGCGCCGTCGCGGGCGCGGCTGGGAGCTCGGTTCCGTCACCTTCGCCAACCTGCGCTGGTACAACGCGGCCCCGGCGGCGCTGGCGCCTTTCCTGGTGCTGCTGCTGCCGCTGGCCGTGGCCTGGTGGCGCACGCGCGCGCCCTGGACCTTCGGCCCGGCCGACCTCGCGCTGACCCTCCTGCTCGCGCCGCAATTCCTGTCGTTCTGGCCGTCGCCGGTGGACTGGAAACTGGCCTTGCGAAGCTGGCCCTGGCTCCTCATATTGACTTCTAGCGTGCTCGTGTATTGGTTTTGCCCGAACTTGTTTCGATTTGTAAAATCCTGACCGCATGGGCGACCCCGAGACTTAAGCTCGGCTGAAGAACGCGTGAGCCGACTCTACGTCGTCGCGCGATCCTGTAGAATTGGTCGCAAGGTGCAGTTGACGAGCCGCCCGCTCCGTCGCCGCCTCGGCCAAATCCGTTCCGGAGAAACGAAGAATGAAGAAGCAGATGTTGATGGTCGCGCTGGCAGCCGCCCTGTCGGCCATGTCGGTCCATGTGGTGACGGCCCAGCCCGAAAAAGTCGTGGCGGCCTCCCAGATCAAGCCATCCGCCGCCCAGACCCAGGCCGCCCTGTGGGCCTCGCGCGTGCTTGCGCGCTACCACTACAAGGCCACGCCGCTGGACGACGCCATGTCGGCCAAGATTTTCGACGCCTACTTCAAGTCGCTCGACAGCGAGAAGCTGTACTTCACCCAGGCCGACGTCGACGGCTTCGCCCAGTACCGCCTGAAGCTGGACGACGCGATCAACAACGAAGACCTGACGGTGCCGTTCCAGATCTATACCGTCTACCAGCAGCGCTTCAACGACCGCATGGGGTATGCCCGCGAATTGCTCAAGGGCAAATTCGACTTCACGGCCGACGAAACCCTGCAGATCGACCGCGAAAAGGCGCCCTGGGCCAAGAGCGAAGACGAGGTCCGCGATTTGTGGCGCAAGCGCGTCAAGAACGACTGGCTGCGCCTGAAGCTGGCCGGCAAGGACGAGAAGGGTATCCGCGAGACGCTCGACAAGCGCTACGAGGGTTACCAGACCCGCCTCAAGAAGCTGAACAACGAAGACGTGTTCCAGATGTTCATGAACGCGTACGCGATGGCGATCGAGCCGCACACCAACTACCTGGGCCCGCGCTCGGCCGAGAACTTCGACATCGCAATGCGCCTGTCGCTGGACGGCATCGGCGCCGTGCTGCAGCAGCGCGAGGACTACACCGTCATCCGCGAGATCGTCCCGGGCGGCCCGGCCGACAAATCCGGCAAGCTGAAGGTCGGCGACCGCATCGTCGGCGTGGCCCAGGACAAGGGCCAGTTCACCGACGTCATGGGCTGGCGCATCGACGACGTGGTGCAGCTGGTGCGCGGCGAGCGCAACTCCACCGTGCGCCTGGACGTGCTGCCGGCCGACGCCGGCCAGGACGGCAAGCACGTGATCGTGCCGATCGTGCGCCAGAAGATCAGCATGGAAGAGCAGTCGGCCAAGAAGCAGATCATCGAGGTCAAGGACAACGGCGTGAAGCGCCGCATCGGCATCATCTCGCTGCCGACCTTCTACCAGGACTTCGACGCCCGCCGCAAGGGCGACAAGGACTACAAGAGCGCGACCCGCGACGTCCAGCGCATCCTCGGCGAGCTGAAAAAGGACAAGGTCGACAACGTGCTGATCGACCTGCGCAACAACGGCGGCGGTTCGCTGATCGAGGCGGTGGAACTGACCGGCCTGTTCATCGACAAGGGCCCGGTGGTGCAGCAGCGCACGGCCGAAGGCAAGGTCGACGTCGAGAGCGACACCAATGCCGGCCTGGCCTGGGACGGTCCGATGGGCGTCCTGATCAACCGCGGCTCGGCCTCGGCCTCGGAAATCTTCGCCGCCGCGATCCAGGATTACGGGCGCGGCATCGTGATCGGCGAGCCGAGCTTCGGCAAGGGCACGGTCCAGACCCTGGTCCCGCTCGACCGCTTCTCGCAGAGCGACAAGATGAAGTACGGCGAACTCAAGATGACGATCGCCCAGTTCTTCCGCATCAACGGCGGCACCACCCAGCTGCGCGGCGTCACCCCGGATATCAAGCTGCCGGTCACCTCGGACACCGAGAACTTCGGCGAATCGTCCTACGACAATGCGCTGCCCTGGGTGCAGATCAAGCCGGCGACCTTCCTGCCTTCGGGCGACCTGAAGGAACTGGTCGGTCCGCTGCAGAAGAAGCACGAGGCGCGCATCGCCGGCGACAAGGACTTCCAGGACATCGAGGACGATATCGCCGAAGCCATGAAGCTGCGCAAGGACAACGTCATCTCGCTGAACGAAGCCGTGCGCCGCAAGGAGCGCGAGAAGCAGGAAGCGAAAGCCAAGGCCCGCGAAGCGCGCCTGGCCGCCGAGGGCACCCAGAAGGGTGAGCCGAAGGCCGATCCGGCCACCGGCCCGGCCGGCAAGGAAGTGCGCGGCAAGGTGCCGGATCCGACCAAGCCGGCCAAGGCGGGCAAGACCGCGGTGGCGCTGAAGGGCGCGATCCGCACCGACGACGGCCTGCAGGGCGACGAGCGCAGCCTGTCGGCGGAACTGGCGGCCGAAAAGGCGGCCAAGGATGCCAAGGATGTCTACCTGCAGGAAGCCGCCCACATCCTCGCGGATGAGGCCGGCCTGCTGAAGCAGGACACCCGCCTGGCGTCGCGCGCCATGCCTTACTTGTCAGCTTTGAAACAAAACGGCAATTGATGTGTTATCGATGAAATAACATTTCACCGAACCGCTTCCAGCCGAGCTGCATGGCGCGGCGGGAGGCGGGGGAATGAAATGGCGAAAAGCGGGGCTTTCCTGGAAGGCCCCGCTTTTTTTTGGCCTGATTCAATTGAAAATTGGATTTTTTTCAGCTGTGCTATGCTGGCTCAGCTGTTGAACCAATAACAACCTTTTTGAATCAGCAAGGAGTACAACATGTCAACTCGTTACCTCGTCGCAGCGCTGCTGATGGCCAGCGCGTGTGCCGCCCAGGCAGACGTGCTGCCCACAGTGCAGGGCAGCGACAGCGCCAACCTCGTCAAGTCGCTGTTTGACAAGGCCAGCGCCAACCAGTCCGGAGAAGTGAACCTGAGCTCGGCCCCGGCCCAGGGCACCTACGTCGTCGGCACCAGCAACGCCGTGATGGCGACCATGCTGGGCAGCAGCTTCTCGGCGCTGAAACTGGCCATCAAGGGCGACCAGACCGCCGCCACCGTCGGCACCGTGACGACCCCGTCGACCGGCAGCGTCTCGGCCCCGGTAGCCGACGTCGTCCCGGCCCCGGCGGCCGGCACCGTCGCGGCGCCGTCGACCGGTACCGTGACCGTGCCGGAAATCGCCGAACTGGCCCCGGTGCTGGGCGAGGCCCCGAACGACACCGTGACGGCACCGGCCGCCGGCGGCGCCGTGACCTCGCCGGACGGCCCGATCACGGTTGCCCCGCTGGCCGACGCGCCGGTGGCGCTGGCCGAAGGCGACGTGCCGGAACCGTCGTCGATCGCGCTGATGATGGTCGGCATGCTGGGTGCGGCCGCCATCGGCCGCCGCCGCGCACGCTGATCGACGTGTTGACTTCCTTGTGACCGAGCGGGTGGCGCCCGCTCTTGAACGAAGCGGGCTGCGGCCCGCTTTTTTTATGCCCGTTCAGGTAGAATCTTTGGAACGGTCGTGCTATTTCGCGCAAGCCCGGCCACGACAAGGAGGAGACCCCGCATGGACCTGAACTACACCGGCGACGACCTGGCATTCCGCGACCAGGTACGCGCCTTCCTGGACGCCGAACTGCCGGCTGACCTGCGCCACAAGGTGCTGAACCACCTGCGCCTGGCCAAGGACGACTACGTGCGCTGGCACAAGATCCTGGCGCGCCAGGGCTGGGTGGCGCCGGGCTGGCCGGTCGAATTCGGCGGCCCCGGCTGGACCCCGGTGCAGCGCCACATCTTCGAGGAGGAATGCGCGCGCGCCGGCACGCCGCCCGTGCTGCCCTTCGGCGTGAACATGGTGGCCCCGGTGATCATGGCCTTCGGCAGCCCCGAGCAGAAGGCGCATTACCTGCCGCGCATCCTGTCTTGCGAGGACTGGTGGTGCCAGGGGTATTCGGAACCAGGCGCGGGCTCGGATCTGGCGGCGCTGAAGACCACCGCAATCCGCGACGGGGACGAATACGTCGTCAACGGCCAGAAGACCTGGACCACGCTGGCCCAGCACGCGAACATGATCTTCTGCCTGGTGCGCACCGACCCGAACGTGCGCAAGCAGGAGGGCATCTCCTTCCTCCTGATCGACATGCACGCGCCCGGCGTGACGGTGCGCCCGATCCGCATGCTCGACGAGGATCACGAGGTCAACGAGGTCTTCTTCGACAATGTGCGGGTGCCGGCGGCCAACCTCGTCGGCCAGGAGAACAAGGGCTGGACCTACGCCAAGTACCTGCTCGGCCATGAACGCACCGGCATCGCCGCGGTCGGCCGCTCCAAGCGCGAACTGGCGCGCCTCAAGCGCCTTGCGTGGCGCGAGCGGAAGGAGGGCCGCCCGCTGCTGGCCGACCCGCTGTTCGCGGCCAAGGTCGCCGGGCTCGAGATCGAGCTGATGGCGCTGGAAACGACGGTGCTGCGCGTGCTCGGCCAGGCAAGCCGCGCGCCCGGACCCGAAGCCTCGGTGCTGAAGGTGCGCGGCACCGAGATCCAGCAGCGCCTCAGCGAACTGATGGTGGAGGCGGCCGGCCCGATGGCCCTGCCTTTCGACGCCGCCTACCTCGACGGCGAACGCGAGCACAGCGTGGTCGACGACGACTTCGCCGCGCCGCTGCTGGCGCACTACTTCAATTACCGCAAGACCTCGATCTACGGCGGATCGAACGAAATCCAACGCAACATCATTTCCCAGATGATCCTGGGCCTGTGAGGAAGGACATGGACTTCAACTTCAAGGAAGAACAACTGCAGCTGGCCGACGCCCTCAAGCGCTGGATCGCGCGCGACTACGGGTTCGAGGCGCGCCGCGCCATCGTCGCCTCGGAACAGGGGACGTCGGATGCGGCCTGGGCGCAGATCGCCGAACTGGGCCTGACCGCGCTGCCGCTGCCGGAAGCCCACGGCGGCTTCGACGGCGGCGCGGTCGACATGGTCGTCGTGATGCAGGAACTCGGGCGCGGCCTGGTCGTCGAACCGTATTTCGCCACCGTGCTGGGTGCCGAGTTCCTCAAGCGCGGCGGCACCCATGGTGCGCTGCTGGACGCGGTCGGCGGCGGCGAATTGACACTGGCCTGCGCGCTGGGCGAGCGCCAGTCGCGCCATGACCTGCGCGACATCGCCACGCGCGCCGAGCCGGACGGCGCGGGCTGGATCCTGCGCGGGGAGAAAAAGGTGGTGCTGCACGGGGCCCAGGCCGGCGTGCTGGTCGTGTCGGGCCGCACGGGCGGCGCCCAGCGCGACGAGGACGGCATCACGCTGTTCGCGGTGCCTGCGGACGCCGCCGGACTGCGTGTGACCAGCTACCGCACGCTGGACGGCCAGCGCGCCGCCGACGTGCATCTCGACGGCGTGCGCGTGACGAGCGCGGACGCGATCGGCACGCCCGGCGCGGGCTGGACCATCCTGGACGCCGTGGCCGACTACGGCGCGGCCCTGCTGTGCGCGGAAGCGGTCGGCGCGATGGACGCCCTGTTCGCGGCCACCCTCGACTACCTCAAGACGCGCCAGCAGTTCGGGGTCCCGATCGGCAAGTTCCAGGCCCTGCAGCACCGCATGGCCGACATGTACATCCACCTCGAGCAGGCGCGCTCGATGGCGCTGCTGGCGGCAGTGAAGGTGGACGACGAACTGCGTAGCGGCGACGAAGAAGAACGCCGTCGCGCGGTATCGGCCGCCAAGTACCGCGTCGGCCTGGCGGCGCGCTTCGTCGGCCAGCAGGCGGTGCAGCTGCACGGCGGCATGGGCGTGACCGACGAACTGCCGGCCGCGCACTGGTTCAAGCGCCTGGCGACCATCGAGCTGACGCTGGGCGATGCGGACCACCACCTGGCGCGCTTCATCGCGCAGCCGGGCTTCATGGGCAAGGAGGAAACGGCATGAGAGACCACTGGTATTTCGAGGATTTCCATGAGGGCCAGGACCTCGACCTGGGCACGCGCACGGTGACGGAAGAGGAGATCGTCGCCTTTGCCACCCAGTTCGATCCGCAGCCCTTCCACGTCGACCGGGACGCCGCGGCGCAATCGATGTATGGCGGCGTGATCGCCAGCGGCTGGCATACCTGCGGCATGATGATGCGCATGGTGGTCGACGGCTTGATGAGCAAATCGTCGAGCATGGGCTCGCCCGGCCTGGACGGCGTGCGCTGGCCGGCCCCGGTGCGCGCCGGCGACACGCTGAACGTGCACTACCGGACCGTGAAGGTCAAGGCCTCGAGCTCGAAGCCGGACCGCGGCGTGGTGTGGTCGCAGTGGGTGGCGATCAACCAGCATGGCGAAACCGTGTGCACGGTAGACGGCATGGGCATGTTCGGCCGCAAGCCCGCGGCCTGAGAAGCAAGGTTCAGGGCAGTCCGGCATCGATGGCGCCGCCGCAGCCGGCGTTCGCCCGGTAGCGGTTGCGGCCGTTCGCCTTGGCCTGGTAGAGCAGGGCGTCGGCCACCTGGATCAGGTCGGCCGGGAAGCTGAATTCGCCGGGGTTCATGCAGGCGATGCCCATGCTGACGGTCAGGTGCGGCGCCGTCGGCGAGGCGGCGTGCGGGATCGCCATGCGTTCGAGTTCCTGCATCAGGCGGCGCGCCACGCCGGTGGCGCCGTGGGCGTCGAGCTGGGGCAGCAGGATCGCGAATTCCTCGCCGCCGTAGCGCGCCACCAGGTCCTGGCTGCGCGCCGCCGCGCGCCGCATGGCGCTGGCCACCTGCACCAGGGTGGCGTCGCCGCCGGGGTGGCCGTAGTGGTCGTTGTACAGCTTGAAGTGGTCGATGTCGACCAGCATCAGCGCCACCGGCAGGCCGGCGCGCCCGCAGCGGCGCCACTCGGCGTCCAGGCGCTCGTCGAAGGCGCGGCGGTTGGCCACGCCGGTCAGGGCATCGACCAGCAGCAGGGCGCGCAGGGCGTCGCGCTGGCGCTTGACGGTGAGCTGGGTGCGCACGCGCGCGCGCACGACGGCGGCGTTCACCGGCTTGCTGATGAAATCGGCGGCGCCGGCTTCCAGCGCGCGCGTCTCGTCTTCCGGCGACTTGAGCGCGGTGACGAAGATCACCGGGATGCCGGCGGTCTCGGGGGAGGCCAGCAATTCCTGGCACACCGCGTAGCCGTCCATGTCCGGCATCACGGCGTCGAGCAGGATAAGGTCGGGATGCTGGGTGCGCGCCAGTTCGAGCGCGCGCCGGCCATCCAGCGCGAACAGCACCTCGTGCTCGTCCTGCAGGGCGCCGTGCAGGATCTGGATGTTTTCCATCGCGTCGTCGACCACCAGGATACGGCCATTCATGGCCATGTCGGTCCAGCTCATGCATCCTCCTTCGTGTCGAGTAGGGCGCGCACCAGCGCTTGCGCCGTGTCGAAGCGCAGCGTGGCGATGGCATCGGCCAGCAGCGGGGTGCGGGCGGGGGCGGCGCGGGCCAGCAGCGGGCGCAGCGCCTCGAAGTGGGCCATGGCTTTCATGTTGTTATTTTGTAGCAGATCGAGCAGTTGCGCCAACTCCCGATGCAGCGCGCAGGCCGGCGGCGCCTCGTCCGGCGCCGGCGCGTCCGCCGCCTGCGGCGTGGGCAGGGCGCGGGCGGCGTCCAGCACCGTGTCCAGCGCCGCCTGCACGCTCGCCAGGCGCAGCGCCAGCGCCGCGTCGTCGGCGCCGCGCAGCGCGCCTTCGAGGTCGAGCGCCTCGCGCGCGACGGCCGTGGCGCCCAGGTTGGCCGCGACCCCGCGCAGGCGGTGCACGGCGCGCCCGGCCGCGGCCCGGTCGCCGCCCGCCAGCTGGGCGCGCACCTCGTCCAGCGCGCCGCCCTGGGCATCGGCGAAGCGCTTGAACAGCGCCGCGAAGCGCTCGAAGCTGCCACCGAAGCGCGGCAGCGTCGCTTTCAGGTCGATGCCGGGGATGTCGGCCGGGAGCGCGGGCACCGCGTCCGGGATCGGCGCCGCCGCCGGTTCGCGGCCGGTCACGCGCGCCAGCGTCGCCACCAGCGCATCGACGTCGATCGGCTTGGCCACGTACTCGTTCATGCCGGCGGCCAGCGCGCGCTGGCGGTCGTCCTCCATCGCATTGGCGGTCATGGCGATGATCGGCAGGCCGGTCAATCCCATCGCGCGGATCGCGCCGGCGGCCTCGAAGCCGTCCATCACCGGCATCTGCAGGTCCATCAGCACGGCGTCGTAGCGCGCCTGGCGCTCGCCCAGCATGCTCACGGCGACGCGGCCGTTGCCGGCGAAGTCGACGCCGGCGCCGGCGTGCACCAGCACGTAGTTGGCCACTTCCTGGTTCAAGAGGTTGTCCTCGACCACCAGCACGCGCATGCCGGCCAGGCGTCCGCCCAGCGGCGCGGCGCGCCGTTCCGGCAGCGGCACGGCGCGGCCGCGCATTTCGGCCACCGCCTCGCGCAGCGCATCCGGCGTGAAGGGCTTGGCCAGCACCGCGGCGATGCGCAGGTCGGCCGCCAGCGCGTCCAGGCGCCCGCATTCCGGGTCGGCGGCCAGCAGGGCGCAGGGCGGCATGGCGATCGCATCGTCGGCGCGCCCGTAGGCCAGCACCGAGGCGCCGTCCAGGTCGGGCATCGCGCTGTCGATGAAGGCGAGGTCGTAGCGCGCTTCGGCGCGCAGCAGGGCCAGGGCTTCGGTGCCGCTGGCGGCGCGGTCGACCTGCCAGCCGCAGCCCCCGAGCGCGCCGGCCAGCGCGTCGCGGCTGCTGGCATTGTCGTCGGCCACCAGCACGCGCAGCCGGGCCGGTTCGCCGCAGGGCGGCTCTTGCGCCTCGCCGTCCAGGCCGAACCAGGCCGAGAAGCCGAAGGTCGTGCCCTGGCCCGGCGCGCTCTCGACCTGCAGGTCGCCCCCCATCAGCGCCACCAGGCGCCGGCTGATCGCCAGGCCCAGGCCGGTGCCGCCGTACTTGCGGCTGGTCGAGCTGTCGGCCTGCGAGAAGGCTTCGAACATGCGCTGCTGCTGCTCGGGCGCGATGCCGATGCCGGTGTCGCGCACCGAGAAGCGCAGCGCTATGCGCCGGCCCTCGCGGCGCTCGACCCCGATCGCCAGCACCACCTCGCCGCGCTCGGTGAACTTGATCGCGTTGCCGAACAGGTTGAGTAGCACCTGCTCCAGGCGCATCGGGTCGCCCACCAGCCGGCGCGGCACGTCGGGCGCGACTGCGAACACCGGCTCGATGCCCTTGTTCCAGGCGCCGGCCGAGCTCAGGGCGCCGACGCTGGCGAGCACCTCGTCGATGCCGAAGCCGGTCTGCTCCAGCGCCAGCTGGCCGGCTTCGACCTTGGAGTAGTCGAGCACGTCGTTCAGCATCGAGAGCAGGGTCTTGGACGCCATCTGCATGCGCGCCACGTAGCCGCGCTCGCGCCGGTCCAGCGGCGCTTCCTCGAGCAGGCGCGCCAGGCCCATGATGGCGTTCATCGGGGTCCTGATCTCATGGCTCATGTTGGCCAGGAACTCGCCCTTGGCGCTGCTGGCCGCTTCGGCCGCGCGCAGGGCGTCTTCCAGGCGCGACTGGGTGCGCTTCAATTCCGTCACGTCGGCGTGCAGCATGTAGAAGCCGCGCACCCGGCCGGCCGCGTCGAAGTCCGGGATGTAGCTGCCCCAGGCCTGGATCAGCTTGTCGGAACCGCTGCGCTGCAGCCTGCGCTCGAAGAACTGCGGCTCGCCGCGCAGCACGCCCTCCAGGCGCGGGCGCACCTGCTCGATCTGTTCCGGGTCCATCAGTTCGGCGACGGTGTGGCCGATCACCTGCTCGCCGCTCCTGCCCAGCCATTCCAGGTAGGGGCGGTTGGCGAAGCGGCAGCGCAGGTCGGCGTCCCAGTAGCCCACCAGCGCCGGCAGGTGGTCGGTGACCATGCGCACCATGCGCTCGCTCTGTTCCAGGCGCTGGCCGGCGGCGCGCAGGGCATCCGCGGTCTCGACGCGCGCCGTGATGTCGCGGATGGTGCCCTGCACGATGCCCTTGCCGCCGATGTCGACGCGGTTGAGCAGCACGTCGGCGTGGAACAGCGAGCCGTCGCGGCGCCGGTGGATCCATTCGAAGCGGTGCACGCCTTCGTCCAGCGCCTGGCGCATGTAGCGTTGCGCCAGCTCGTCGGAACGGCGTCCGTCCGGCTGCAGCTCGGGCGAGGCGCTGGCCGGCGACATGCCGAGGAATTCGTCGAGGCTGGCGCAGCCGAACAGGCGCACCGCGGCCCCGTTGGCGCTCACGAAGCCGGCGTTCCAGGCGATCAGCACGTGGGCGTCGCCGGAACCCTCGAACAGGGCGCGGTACAGCACCTCGTTGTCGCGGTTGCGCTGGGCCTGCTGCATGCGCTCGCTGATGTCGAGCACCACGGCGTTGATGCCGACCAGTTCGCGCTTCAGGCCGTAGACCGGGTAGTAGCTGCACAGCCAATGGCGCATCACGCCGGGTTCGGCCGGCGAATCGCCGCTGTCCTCGACCTCGATCAGCGGGCGGCCGGTGGCCAGCACCTGGCGGTAGGGCGTCTCGATCGCGACGCCGCGTTCGCCCAGCAGCTCGGGCAGGGTGCGGCCGATGTGGGCTTCGGCCGGGATCGCGTTGACCTTGGCCAGGTAGTCGTTGACCATCACCACGCGCAGGTCCTGGTCGAGGAAGGCCAGGCCCACCGGCGCGGTGGCATACACCGTGGCCAGCATCGCGCTCGAGCGCTGCAGCTCGTCGGTGCGCTCGGCCACCAGGGCTTCCAGGCCGGTGCGGTAGTGCTGCAGCTCGCCGCCGACCTGGCGCAGGGCGTCGGCCACGGCGGCGGCCTCGCGGATCGACAGCGGCGGGATCGCCAGGGTCTCGCCGCGGCCCAGCGCCGCCGCCGGCCCGGTCAGCGCGCGCACCGAGCGCGCGATGCCGTCGCCGATGCGCCAGGCCAGGCCCAGGCTGATCGCCAGCATGGCGGCGATGCCGGCCAGCGTGGTGCCCGGCGCCGGACCCAGGATCTCGCGCGCGGCATGGCGCGGGAAGCCGATCGCCACGGTCCAGCGATGGGCGCCGGTGCGCGCATAGGCCGCGTTCAGGGGCCGGCCTTCGCTCGACCTGACCGGCACCACGCCGCTGTCCTTCGTGGCCAGCGCCGCCGCCAGTTCGGGCCGCATCGGCGTGCCCATCACGCGCACCAGGTCGCCGCCGCGCGCCACCAGGCGCTGGTGGTTGTCGAAGACCTGGGCGTTCCAGTGTTCGGGCAGGTGCTGGCTTTCGAGCAGCTCGGCCAGGCGGCGCGGGCGCAGCTCCACCGACAGCGCATAGGCCACGGCGCCGTCGCGCCAGACCGGCACCGTGATCGAGATCGCCCAGGGCTGGCCGGCGTCGCCGCGGCGCAGGCCGGAGGTGACGGCGTCGCCGCTGGCGAACACGCGCTTGACGTCGGCGTCATCGAGGTTCGCGGGCAGCGGCATGCCATAGGCGCGGCGCGAGTCGAGCAGGGGACGGCCGTCGGGGCCGCTCAGGACATAGGCGGACACCGGGAATTCCGGACGCAGCAGGCGGCGCGAACTGGCGTGGAACTCGGCCAGGCGGCCGCTGGCCAGCGTCGGCGCATTGGCCAGCGTGCGCGCGGCGGTTTCGCCATTGCCCAGGTCGCGCTCGACGGCGGCGGACAGGGCGCGCGCGATCATCTCCGCATCCTCGGCCACGTGCTGGCGTTCGCGCTGGTCGGCATCGTGCGCGAACACCAGGTAGCCGATCAGGATCGGCAGGGCGCAGGCCAGGACCAGGGTGACCAGCTTGGAACGGATCGAGGGCAGGGAAAGACGTGACGGCAAGACCAGGGACTCCAGGAACGCGCGCATGCACCGGTGTGCCGCGCATGTGCATGGTAGCCCAGCGGCACACCGGGCGGAGCACGCAAGTATTTATTTAAGGAAACGACTTTTAAGACGTGGACGTTAAGCAACGTTCAAATATATATTGCTAATGTTCCATTGCCTGGATTCGGGGTCAGGGATTCGGGGTCAGAGCCCGATTTTTGGAAACATTCATCGGCAAGTGACTGATTCGTCAGTGAATTATTCGTGTGCAATGCAAAATCAGTGCTCTGACCCCGAAATTGTTAGTTGTGCGTGAATAATTGCCAAGAAACGGGGTCTGACCCCGAACTGATGCTGGTTAAATTTGCAGCGAAAAACGCTTGCGCGTCGCATCAAGACGACGATATCCATACGGAAAATAATTCCAACCGTTAATTCCTCTTCCTTCTGATTTAAAATTGCAGGAGAAGTCCTACAAAGTTGATGAGGTGATATGGCGAGGCCAGAAAAAGTCAGGCTCGGGGAAATCCTGGTGCAACAGAAGCTGCTGTCGGAAGAGCAGCTGAACCAGGCGCTGGGCGACCAGAAGCGCAGTGGGCGCAAGCTCGGCCGCGTGTTCGTGGAAAACGGCTTCGTCACCGAGGAGCAGATCTCGGGCGCGCTGGCGCGCCAGCTCGGCATCCCCTACATCAACCTCAAGTTCTACAACATCAACCAGGACGTGGTCCGGCTGCTGCCGGAGACCCAGGCGCGCCGTTTCCGCGCGCTGGTGCTGGAAGACCGCGTCGAGACCGTGCTGGTCGGCGTGTCCGACCCGACCGACCTGTTCGCCTACGACGAAATCGCGCGCCTGCTGAAAAAGGGCGTGGAACTGGCCGTGGTCAACGAGACCGAGGTGCTGCAGGCGATCGACCGCATCTACCGCCGCACCGGCGAGATCACCGGCCTGGCGCGCGAGCTGGAGCAGGACCTGGGCGACGCCTCGGTCGACTTCGGCGCGCTGTCCGCCAACTCCGGGCTGGAAGAAGCGCCGGTGGTGAAACTGCTGCAATCGGTGTTCGACGATGCCGCCCAGGTGCGCGCCTCCGACATCCACATCGAGCCGCAGGACGGGCGCCTGCAGATCCGCTTCCGCATCGACGGCGTGCTGCACCTGCAGACCGAGGCCGACATCAAGATCGCAACGCCGCTGGCGCTGCGCCTGAAACTGATGGCCGACCTCGACATCTCGGAAAAGCGCCTGCCGCAGGATGGCCGCTTCGCGGTCAAGGTGCGGAACCAGCGCATCGACGTGCGTATCTCGACCATGCCGACCCAGTACGGCGAATCGGTGGTGATGCGTTTGCTGAACCAGGTCGGCACCACGCTGAGGCTGGACGCGATCGGCATGGCGCCGCGCCTGGTCGAGCGCTTCCGCGCCATCGTCCAGCGCCCCAACGGCCTGGTGCTGGTGACCGGTCCCACGGGTTCGGGCAAGACCACGACCTTGTACAGCGCGCTGGCCGAACTGAATTCGGTGGAAAAGAAGCTGATCACGGTCGAGGACCCGGTCGAATACCGCCTGCCCGGTATCAACCAGGTGCAGGTCAACGACAAGATCGAGTTGTCCTTCGCCCGCGTGCTGCGCTCGGCGCTGCGCCAGGACCCGGACATCGTGCTGGTGGGCGAGATGCGAGACCAGGAGACCGCCCAGATTGGCCTGCGCGCCGCCATGACGGGCCACCTGGTGTTATCCACCCTGCACACCAACGATGCCGCTTCCACCCCGCTGCGCCTGATGGACATGGGCGTGCCGCGCTACATGGTGGGCGGCTCGCTGCAAGCCGTGCTGGCGCAGCGCCTGGTGCGCGTGATCTGCGAATCCTGCAGCCAGCCGCACGCGGCGCCGCCGGCGGAACGCGCCTGGCTGCGCGCCGAACTCGGGGATCGCGCCGACAGCATCCCGCTGTTCCACGGGCGCGGCTGCTCGCACTGCAACGGCACCGGCTACCGCGGCCGGACCGGGGTGTATGAACTGCTGGAGATGACGCGCGCCGTCAACGACGCCATCAACCACCCGGACCCCGGCCACTTCCTGAAGACCGCCTACACCGAGATGCGCGGCGAGACCCTGCGCCGCAGCGCGGTGCGCCTCGCCATCGCGGGCCGCACCACGGTGGCCGAGGCGATGCGCGTCAGTAACCAGGCGGAGGAATAAGGGTGCCCTTCTTTGCCTACCGGGGCCGCAACGCGCGCGGCGAATTGATGCAGGGCGTGCTCGAAGGCGCGGACAGCGGCTCGGTCGCCGACCAGCTGTTCGGCACCGGCGTCACGCCGCTCGAGATCACGCTCACCACGCGCGCCGTCACCAAGACCGGCGCCGACGCCGACACGCTGTGGCAGCGCATCACCGCCAAGCGCGTCACCTCGCTCGACGTCCAGCTGTTCAGCCGCCAGATCTACACCCTGCTGAAGTCCGGCGTGCCGATCATGCGCGGCCTGGCCGGCCTGCAGGAATCGAGCACCAACAAGACCTTCGCGCGCGTGATCCAGGACCTGCGCGAATCGCTCGACGCCGGGCGCGAGCTGTCCGCCGCGATGCGGCGCCACCCGCAATGCTTCTCGACCTTCTACCTGGCGATGGTGAGGGTGGGGGAGATGACCGGGCGCCTGGAAGAAGTCTTCCTGCGCCTGTTCGACCACATGGAATTCGACCGCGACATGCGCCAGCGCGTCAAGACCGCGCTGCGCTACCCGAGCTTCGTGCTGGTCGCGATGGCGGCGGCGATGGCGGTGGTGAACATCTTCGTGATCCCGCAGTTCGAAAAGGTGTTCAACAGCTTCCACGCGCAGCTGCCGCTGATGACGCGCATCCTGATCGGCAGCTCGCGTTTCACGGTGCAGTGGTGGCCGGCCTTCCTGATCGGTATCATCGGCGCGATCGTGGCTTTTGTGAGCTGGACGCGCTCGACGGGCGGGCGCCTGGCCTGGGACCGCATCAAGCTGCGCCTGCCGATCGCCGGCAAGATCATCCACAAGGGCACGATGGCGCGTTTCGCGCGCAGCTTCGCGCTGTCGATCCGCAGCGGCGTGCCGATCGTGCAGGCCCTGACCGTGGTCTCGCAAACTTCCGACAACGCCTACCTGGCCGCCCGCATCGAGCAGATGCGCGACGGCGTCGAGCGCGGCGAGAGCATCGTGCGCACCGCGACCAACGCCCAGGTGTTCACGCCGATCGTGCTGCAGATGATCGCCGTGGGCGAGGAATCCGGCTCGATCGACGACCTGATGGACGAGATCGCGATGATGTACGAGCGCGAGGTCGACTACGAGCTGAAGACCCTGTCGAGCCAGATCGAACCGATCCTGATCGTGTTCCTGGGCGTGATGGTCCTGATCCTGGCACTGGGCATCTTCCTGCCGATCTGGGACCTGGGCAAGGCGGCGCTGCACCGGCAATGAGCAGCGCGATGACACGCCGTACGCGCGGCTTTACCTTGCTGGAATTCGCGGTCACCGTGCTGGTGGCCGCGGCACTCAGCATGGTGCTGCTGAACCGCTTCGATTTCTACCGCGACCAGGCCGAGATGGCCTCGGCGCGCCAGATGGTCGGTGCGCTGCGCACGGCCCTGCACACGCGCGCCGCCCAGCTGCAGGTGGCCGGACGCGAGCGGGAATTGCTGGCGCTGGCCACCGACAATCCGATGAACTGGCTGGTGCGAAAACCCGACAATTACCTGGGCGAATACTACGCACCGGACCCGGCCCGGATCGGCCGCAGCGGCTGGGTGTTTGACCCGCGCGACAAAAGCCTTGTGTATATGCTACCGAACGCAGAAAGTTTTTCTTTCGGCACAGCAAGATTGCTGAAATTCAAGGTAGAATCAATACGGTCAGCTGGACCACGTACCCTTAGCCTGGCCCTGAATCAAGTCAGCGGATAGGCAGTCGTCAACAACCCCAAGCGGCATATCCGCACCCCACTTTTTTCGGAGAGACTCGAATGAACAAGAACTTCAAGCGCGCAGCACAGGGCGGTTTCACCCTGATCGAACTGATCGTCGTGATCGTGATCCTGGGCATCCTTGCGGCGACGGCACTGCCGAAGTTCGCGGACCTGAGCGGCGATGCGCGCAAGGCTTCGCTGCAGGCGGCCAAGGCGTCGATCAGCTCGGTCTCGGCCATGGCCCACGGTAAATTCCTGGTGGACCCGGTCGCCAACAAGGACAGCATCAAGATGGAAAACGTGTCGGTGACGATGGCCAGTGGCTACCCGGGCGCAAGCGCCGCGCTGGCGACCGCCGCCGGCCTGAGCGAGGACGACTACACCATCTCGCCGTCCCCGAGCGCGGCGTCGGGCACCGCCGCCACCACCGTCACCGTCTCGCCGAAGGGTGTGACCACGGCCGCCAGCTGCCAGGTCACCTACACCCCGGCAAAAGCTGCGAGCGACGGCACCATCACGCCGCCGACCATCGTCGTGCCGACCACCATCAACTGCAACTAAAGCAAGCAGCCCGGGAGCCGGACGGATGCCGCGCCAAGCCCCTGTCCACGCACGCCATCCTGCTCCTGCTTCCGCTTCCGGCCGGCCCCGCAGCGCCGGCTTCACGATGGTCGAACTGATCGTCGTGATCATCCTGGCCGGCATCCTCGCCGCCATCGGCGCCTCCCGTTTCTACAACCGCAGCGGCTACGATGCCGCCGCCTTCGCCGAGCAGGGCCGCGCCATGCTGCGCTACGCCCAGAAGCTGGCCGTGGCCCAGAACCGCAACATCTTCGTGCAGGGCGCCCTCGACGGCGTCGGCCTGTGCTTCGAGGCCACCATGCCGTGCCCGGCGGCGAGCCAGGTGCCGGCGCCCGCGGGCACCAACAGCGGCAGCGCCTCGACGCGCAAGTTCTGCGTGGCCGGCACCTATTCGGAGCGCTGGTATTGCGAAGGCTGGCCGGACGGCGTCACGATGATGCCGGTGTCGGGCACCCTGTCTCCCTTCTTCTTCGACGGCCTGGGCCGGCCGCGCGTGAACGGCGGCAGCTTCACGGGCCTGACGGTCACGATCTCCGGCGACGGCGTCTCGAGCCGGATCACGGTGAACCAGGAAACCGGCTATGTCCAGTAAGCCGCGCCTGCGCCAGCGCGGCGTGACGATGATCGAACTGATCCTGTTCATCGTGATCATCGGCGTCGGCCTGGCCGGCATCGTCGCCGTCATGAATTTCACCACCCAGCGCAGCGCCGATCCGGTGCGCCGCAAGCAGGCGCTGATGCTGGCCGAGGCCTTGCTCGAGGAAGTCGAGCTGGCCAAGTTCTCCTGGTGCGACGTGTCCGATCCGCTGGCCGGCGACGACGATCCCGCCAGCGCCGTCACCAGCGCCGCCGGCTGCCAGGCCGTGCCGGAAGGGTGGGGGCCGGAAACCGGCAACCAGCGTCCCTTCGACAACGTCAACGATTACGTGTCCGGCCCGAACGTCGAGACCCAGGCCTTCGGCGCCGACGGCAAGCTGGTCGACGCCGACGGCAACCCCTTGCCGCTCACAGGCTTTCGCGCCAGCGTGACGATCCGCCCGGACCGGCTGGGGAACCTGGACAGCCGCAACGCCCCGATCACCAGCGCCGAAGTCCTGCGCATCACGGTCACCGTCAACTACGACGGCCAGAGCCTGAGCCTGGACGGCTACCGCACGCGCTACGCGCCGAATTCCCTATGACGCTGCGGACCCGCACCCCCGGCTTCACGCTGGTCGAGGCCATCGTCGTGATGGCCATCATCGGCATCATCAGCGGCATGGTCGCCTTGTTCATCCGCGCGCCCATCCTCGGCTACCGCGACGCCGTCGACCGCGCCGAGCTCACCGACCAGGCCGACCTGGCGCTGCGCCGCATGGCGCGCGACATCCGCCTGGCGCTGCCCAACAGCGTGCGCGTGAGCGCGGACGGCAGCGCGATCGAATTCCTGCAGACCCGCAGCGGCGGCCGCTACCTGGCGGCCGAGGATGGCGTGAGCGGCCTGCCGGTGCTGGATTTCGAGGACGCGACCAAGCGCAGCTTCACGGTGTTCGCGCCGCCAGCCAGCTTTTCCCAGGTGGTGCCGAACAGCGACTGGCTGGTCGTGTACAACCTGGGCACCGGCTTCGCGCCGGCCGACGCCTACCAGGGCGGCAACATCGCGAAGATCACGGCCGTCGCCGCCGATCCCAACAACGCGACCCTCAAACCCATCGCCACCGTGACCCTGGCCAGCAACCCGTTCGCCGCGCAATCGCCATCGATGCCGTCGCCGACTTCCAGCTTCCAGGTCGTCAGCGGCGCGGTCAGCTTCTATTGCCAGGCCCAGGGCGACGGCACGAACACGCTGTGGCGCGCCTGGAACTACGGCATCAACGCCCAGCAGGCGGTGCCGTCCGGCGGCGAGCGCGCCGTCATGGCCAGCCGCCTGGCCAGTTGCAACAACCTGTTTTCCTACGGCAGCGCGGCCACCCAGCGCAGCAGCCTGGTGCTGCTGGCGCTGACGCTGAACGGCCGCTACCCGGATTCGCAACCGGTCCGCCTGGTGCACCAGGTCCACGTCGACAATACCCCATGATGCGCAAGCCTCTTCATCCCGCCCGCAGCGCCGGCGTCGGCCTGGTCACCGCCATCTTCCTGCTGGTCGTGCTGTCCGGCCTCGGCGTGGCCATGGTCGCCCTGTTCACCACCCAGCAAGCCAGCGCCACCCTCGACATCCAGGGCGCGCGCGCCTACCAGGCCGCGCGCGCCGGCATCGAGTGGGGCCTGTGGCAGCGCCGCCGCGGCACCTGTCCGGCCGGCGTCACCATCGTGACCATGCCGGACGCCCCCACGCTGCGGGGCTTCACGGTGGCGGTCAGCTGCACCCAGGCGGCCGGCGCGCCGAACGCCCCGGCCACCATCACGGCCTTCGCCTGCAACATGGCCGACGCCAACGGCCGCTGCGACCAGCCCAGGAACGACCCCGACTACGTGCGGCGCCAGATCGAGGTGCAGGCATGAAGCGCCTCGCCGTCTCCATGCTGGCCTGCCTGGCCGGCCTGCTGCTGGCCTGCCTGCCGGCGGGCGCCGACACCGACGTCCAGCAGACCCTGACCTTCCGCGGCCCGGTCAACTTCACCGGCACCGTCGAAACGCTGCGCGCCAACAGCAACACCTATTCGAACGGCAGCGCCTGCAGCATCCTCAGCAACGTCTCGGCCAACCTGTCCGGCATCCCGAGCGGCGCCAAGATCCTGAGCGCCCAGCTGTACTGGGCCGGCTCGGGCAACTCGCCCGACTACAGCGTCAACTTCGACGGCCATACCGTGCGCGCGCCGACCGCGCGCCAGTACGTCTCGAAGACCGGCAACGGCATCAACTACTTCAGCGGCGCCGCCGACGTCACCGCCTACGTCGACGGCAACCGCAGCTACACCTTCAGCGGCTTGAGCGTCACCGCCACCGACCCCTGGTGCAGTGTGCAGGCCGTGCTCGGCGGCTTCGCGCTGGTGGTTGTCTATTCGAACACGGGCGAGCCCTTCCGCCTGCTGAACATCTACGAGGGCTTCAAGTATTTCCAGAACAGCGGTTTCACGATCGACCTCGGCAACTTCAATGTGCCCAAGCCGCTCGGCAACGCCACCGGCCGCATCGGCCACGTCACCTGGGAGGGCGATTCCACGCTGTCGCAGGGTGGCGAGACCCTGAAATTCAACGGCATCGAACTGACCGACGACTACAACCCCGCGGGCAACCAGTTCAATTCGGCCAGCAACATCACCGGCGACCGCACCACCTGGGGCATCGACTTCGATGCCTACACGCTCGGTTCGGACTACATCTCGCCGGGGCAGAACAGCGCCACCACCGCCTACCGCTCGGGCCAGGACCTGGTGCTGCTCAGCGCCGAGATCGTGGCCATGCCCTTCGTAGGCAATGCCGACCTGGGGCTGGCGATGTCGCGCACCGGCGACCTGTACGTGGGTTCCACCGCCGCGTACACGCTGACGGTGACCAACAACGGCAGCGACGTCGAGGTCGGCCCGGTGACCATCACCGACACGCTGCCGGCGGGCCTGAAGCTGGTGTCGACCAGCGGCAGCGGCTGGTCCTGCACCAACGCGGCCGGCAGCAACGGCACCACGGTCGTCACCTGCAAGTCGAACGCGCAGGTGGCCGCCGGCGCCAAGACGAATGCGCTGACCGTGACCGTCACGCCCACGGCGGCGGGCACGTACACGAATTCGGCCACGGTGTCGGGCAAGACCGGCGACAGCAATTCAAGCAACAACACCGCCACCAATGGCAGCAGCGCGATCGACCCCGGTTCGGCCACGGTCGTGTTCACCACCGAGGTCTGCAAGAACGGCGACCCGATCGTCACCGCGCCGGGCGACGCCGGCTGCCACCGTTTCATCGGGCCCGTGGTCGCCGGCGCCGCCGACAGCAAGATCTACGTGACGGCCACCTCCGGCAACAAGGCGATGGCCATCGACAAGTACCTCTCGAGCCCGTTCTCGATCGACCTGGCCGCGACCTGCCTGCCGTTCTCGAACGTCGCGCTGGCCTACGGCGGCCAGACCCTGGATTGCCAGGGCGGCTGGAAGACCGTGCAGGTGAAGACGGCCACGAATTCGCCGACCGGCGTGCTGCCGGGCGACTCGTCCTTCTTCTACGCCGACGTCGGCCGCATCACCCTGAAGCTGCGCTATAGCGGTGCCGTGATGGGCACGGTCGACTTCATCTCGCGCCCGAAGGACATCCGCTTCCAGAAGGTGTTCAGGAACAGCGACGGCGTCGAGGACCAGCAGGGCGCATCAAGCGACAGCTGGAAGAAGCCCGCCGCCATGGCCTTCGCCAAGGCCGGCGAACCCTTCACCATGCGCCTGGGCGCCTGGATGGACAACGGCGCCTGGGCGCCCAGCTTCGGCAAGGAGGCGGCGGCGCTGAAGGGCAAGCTGGCCGCCGAACTGCTCGACCTCGACTTCGAGCTCGACCTGTTCGCGGCCGACCCGCTGGCCAGCCCGGTGCTGCCGGTGAGTTCCGCCGACGGCCGCATCGACGCGGTGGCGCAGCGCGCCTTTGCGCTGGACCAGGATTTCACGGCCAGCACCGCGGTCGGCGGCGCCTTCGACGCCAAAGCGCGCTGGTTCGAGGCCGGCTACCTGGCGGCCACGCCCTCGCTGGCGGACTATCTCGGCACCGGCCAGGTCGGCGGGCCGAAGGATGGCGTCGCCCCGGGCGCGGCGGCGCGCCTGGTGACTTCCACGCGCGTGATCGGCCACTTCTATCCCGACCATTTCGAGACCAGCCTGAGTCCCGCCTTCGACTGCGCGCCCGAACTGAAGTGCCCGGTGGCGCCCGACTTCCCGCCCAGCGGCGCCGTCTACGCCACCCAGCCCTTCAAGCTGTCGGTGGCGGCCTTCGGCCTGCCGCGCGACGGCCAGCCGCAGCCGCTCTCGCTGTTCCGCAACCTGGCCGCCAGCGCGGCCAACGGCAACATCGTCGGCAAGGTGGTGTACCGCAGCGTGAGCCTGTCGGCGGTGGTCAAGCCGACCGACACCGGCGCGCGCGCGCTGACGGGCTTCACCCTCGACCCGGCCACGCCGCTGCCGACCTCCAGCGGCGCGACCGACTTCCCGGCCATGAACGCAAACGCCAGCTACACGCTGGGCAAGGCCTACACGCCCACCGACGCCACCAGCGGCAAGACCGCCCCCACGCTGTTCTACTTGCGCGCCACCATGCGCGAACGGGTGACCACCAGCGCCGGCATCGCCGCCGACGTCACGGTGGATTCGAGCACGCCGGCGGCCACCCCCACCGTCCAGTACGAGGATGGCCTGATGGTCGTGTCCGGCCGCCTGCTGGTGCCCAACGTGTTCGGCTCGGAACTGCTGAACCTGCCCGCGAACCTGGCGGCCCAGTACTGGAACGGCAGCGCCTGGGCGACCAACACCATCGACAACGCCAGCACCGTGGCCCAGAAGCTGGTCTTCGTGAAATGCGCGCGCGCTCTGGCGTCGAATCCGGCCACCGGCGCCTGCAAGGCCGATCCCATCGCCATTGCCGACCAGGGGCCGGTCCAGCTGGTCGGCGGCACCGGCAAGCTGGTGCTGAAGAGCCCGGGGCGGGGCGTGGCCGGCAGCGTCGAATATTCGGTCAGCGGCGGCAACGCGGCGGCCTGGCTGCCCAGCACGCGCGGGCGCGCGACCTTCGGCGTGTACAAAAGCCCGATCATTTATCTGCGTGAGGTGTACTGACAACGTTGCTGCTGTACGTGCATCCAGCAAATCAATAAAAACTGCCGCAGGGCAAAAAATGGGTTCGGCTTTTTGCCGGAGTTGAATATAATCAAGGGTCTAGCGAACTTTCCTCGAAACTCAACGATGTCCGACACCGCGCATGCGTTTGTTTAGCCGACCCAACAAGACCGGCGCCTGGCTGGCGCTGGTGCCGCAGCGCGACGGCATCGCCGCCGCCAGCGTCGCGCCTGGACCCGCCGGCAAGTCCGCGGTGACGGTCGCGACCTTCTTCCCGGGCGCGGCCGGCGTCGAGGCGATGGAACGCGCCGGCAAGGAACTGCACAGCGCGGGCTACCGCTGCACCACGGTGCTGGCCGGCGGCGAGTACCAGCTGATGTCGGTCGAGGCGCCGAACGTGCCGGATGAGGAACGCAAGACCGCCATGCGCTGGCGCCTGAAGGACCTGCTCGACTTTCCGGTCGACGAGGCCACCTTCGACCTGGCCGAGATCCCGCTCGATCCGAACGCCACGGCGCGTCCGCAGCAGAGCGTGTTCGCGGTGGCGGCCCGCAACAGCATCGTGCGCGCGCGCCAGCAGCTGTTCGCCAGGGCGAAAGTGAAGCTGGGCGTGATCGACGTGCCCGAGATGGCGCAGCGGAATATCTCGGCCCTGCTCGAGGAAAACGGGCGCGGCGTGGCCATGCTCTCCTTTGGCGAGGACGGCGGCCTTCTCACCGTGTCCTGGCGCGCCGAACTCTACCTGTCGCGCCGCATCGACGTGACCCTGGCCCAGCTGCTCGAACCCGACCACGAGCGCAAGCTGCAGAGCTTCGACAAGATCACCCTCGAGCTGCAACGCTCACTCGACCACTTCGAGCGCCAGTTCTCCTTCATCAGCATCGCCCGCTTGGTGCTGGCCCCGACCGGCGCCAGCGGGCTGGACGCCTATTTGTCGAGCAACCTGTACACCCGCGTCGAGACGCTCGACCTGGCGGCGGTGTTCGATTTGTCCGGGGTGCCGGATCTCGCCGACCCGGCGCGCCAGCAGCGTTTCTTCCTGCCGCTGGGCGCGGCCCTGCGCGGCGCGGAGGTGACGGCATGAGCCAGCAGATCAACCTGTTCAACGAACTGTTCGAACAGAAGCAGCAGCGCTTCACCGCCAGGACCATGGCGCTCGCCGCCGCCGTGCTGGTGCTGGGGATGGCCGGCATGGGTGGTTTCGCCGGCATGCGCGTGAACGCCCTGCAGCGCGAGGCCGGCGCCGGCGCGGCGCAGCTGGACAAGGCGCAGAAGCGCCTGGCGACGGTCAGCGCCGAGTTCACGCCGCGCCAGAGCAATGTCGCGCTGGCCGGCGAGCTGGGCGAAGCCGAGACCCGGCTGCTGGCGCTGCGCCGCGTGTCCGAGCTGATCGCGCGCGGCGGCATCGGCAACCCGCAGGGCTATGCCGAATACTTCCGCGCGCTGGCGCGCCAGCGGGTCGAAGGCCTGTGGCTGACCGGGGTGCGCATCGGCGGCGCCGGCCAGGACATCGGCGTGCGCGGCCGCGCCCTCGATCCGGCCCTGGTGCCGGGCTTCCTGGGCCGTCTGCGCAACGAACCGGTCATGCAAGGGAAAGCCGTGGGCAGCCTGCAGATCGGCGAGGCGGCGGCGCTCGGGAGCATCGGCAAGGATGGCAAGGAAGGCACGGCGCCGGCGCCTTACGTGGAATTCAGCCTGCAGTCCACGCCGCAGGCGGCAAGCGGAGGCCAGCCATGATGAAGCAGAAGTGGCAGATGCTGGCGGCGCGCATCGACGCCATGAGCCAGCGCGAGCGCCTGATGGTGTTCGGCACGCTGTTGGCGGCGCTGCTGTTCATCGGGAACCTGGCCGTGCTCGGGCCCCTGCAGCGCAAACAGGACGTGCTGCGCAGCCAGATCGACCAGCAGCGCAACAACATCGACGGCATCAACGCCGAGATCGTGCAGAAGCTGGAGCTGGCCGCGAACGACCCGGACGCGCCGCTGCGCCGGCGCCTGCAGGCGGTGCAGGGCGAGACCGAGCGCCTGGGCAGTGAACTGCGCGCGATGCAGCACGGCCTGGTGCGGCCCGAGCAGATCGGGCCGCTGCTGGAATCGATCCTGCGCGCCAACGGCCGCCTGAAGCTGGTGGCGGTGCGCACCTTGCCGGTGGAGCCGCTGAGCAGCTTCGAGACCGATCAAAAGAACGCCGCGCCGGCCCCGGTTCCGGCCACTGCCACTGCCAAGTCGCCCGAGCTGCTGTTCCGCCACGGCGTCGAACTGACGGCGCGCGGCAGCTACCTCGACATGGTCGACTACATGGCCGCGCTGGAAGCGCTGCCGACCCAGCTGTTCTGGGGCAGCGCCCGCATCGAGGTCGAGGATTACCCGAGCGCGCGCCTGACGCTGACCCTGTACACGCTGGGCCTGGACGAGAAATGGATGAAGCTGTGAAGCGATCGACGATTCTGCCGGCTGCCGTGCTGGCGCTGGCTTCCTGCGGCGCGGCGGCGCAGGCGCTGCAGGACCCGATGCGCCCGCCGGCCTCGCTGCAAACGGCAGGGCCCAGCGCCGCCGCCGGCGCCAACCCGGCCGGTCCGCAGTTGCAGACCATCCTGATCGGGCGCGGTCCGGGCGGACGCCACCTGGCCGTGATCGACGGCGAGACCGTGCGTCCCGGCGACAACTTCCATGGTGCGCGCGTGGCGCGCATCGCCGACAACGAGGTCGAGCTGGTACGCGGCCGTGAACGCCAGGTGCTGCGCCTGGACAGCCAGGCCGTGGCCGGCATGTCGCCGGCCAAGCCGGACGGGCAGGCCGGGCGCGGCGCGCGCTGAACGCCCTGGACAAGGACAAGACATGCACAAGACGACCCAAGCGATGAAGACCACGGCTGCGCTCACGGCGGCGCTGCTGCTGGCCGCCTGCCAGAGCGCGCCCAGCACCACGACCTACGACCAGATCCGCCAGGAGGTCGCCGCCGCCGCGAAAGGCAACGGCCCGGCGCAGCCCGCCGCCGATGCCGCCGTCGCCGACGCGCTGCTGCCGCCGCCCGCCGCGCTGGCCTCGCAACTGCCCAAGGCCCGCCCGGCGCTGGAAGAGCGCTTCAACGTCTCCTTCAACAACGTCCCGGCGCAGCAGTTCTTCCGCTCGATCGTGGCCGGCACCCGCTACAACATCCTGGTTCACCCGGACGTCAGCGGCACCATCACCGCCAACCTGAAGGACGTGACCTTGCCGGAGACGCTCGACGCGGTGCGCGAGATGTACGGCTACGACTACCGCATCGAAGGCACCCGCATCTCGATCAAGCCGCTGACCGTGCAGACCCGGATGTTCCATGTGAACTACCTGGTCGGCAAGCGCCGCGGCAACTCGAACCTGCGCGTGACCTCGACCTCGGTCTCGAACGCCGTCACCAACCAGAACGGCCAGAACCAGAACGGCCAGGGCACGGGCACCCCGAACAACGGCGCCAACGGCAGCCAGTACGGCAGCGGCCAGGGCCAGATCGAGAGCACCGACATCAACACCAGCTCGGACAACGACTTCTGGGCCGACCTGAAGGCGGCGATCGAAGCCATCGTCGGACCGAAGGAGGGCGGACGCAGCGTCGTGATCAGCCCGCAGTCGGGCGTGATCGTGATCCGCGCCATGCCGGACGAGCTGCGCAACGTGGACGCCTACCTGAAGGCGACCCAGCTGGCGGTCGACCGCCAGGTGATCCTGGAAGCGAAGATCCTCGAGGTCGAACTGAACGACAGCTTCCAGAGCGGCGTCAACTGGGCCAGCTTCACCTCGATCGGCGGCGGCCACCCGTTCTCCGGCGGCCTGATCGGCCCCGGCGCGACCCTGAACCCGGCCAGCGGTCGTACCGGCAGCCCGCTGACCGACACCGCGACCGGCCTGTCCTCGGTCGCCGGCTATTCGCTGTCGAGCGCCGCCAACGCCGCCGGCTCGATGTTCGGCATGGCCTTCCAGAGCAAGAACTTCGCGGCCCTGCTGTCCTTCCTGGAAACCCAGGGCACCGTGCACGTGCTGTCCAGCCCGCGCGTGGCCGCCATCAACAACCAGAAGGCGGTGCTGAAGATCGGCACCGACGAGTTCTACGTGACCGGCGTCACCACCACCACCGCGCTGTCGGCGAACTCCGGCACCGTCACGCCGAGCGTGACCCTGCAGCCCTTCTTCTCGGGCGTGGTGCTGGACGTGACCCCGCAGATCGACGAGAAGGGCAACATCCTGCTGCACGTGCACCCGTCGGTGAGCCAGGTCTCGACCGTCAACAAGGACGTGAGCCTGGGCTCGGCCGGCAACCTGACCCTGCCGCTGGCGGCGTCGGCGACTTCGGAACTGGACAGCATCGTGCGCGGCCAGAACGGCCAGGTCATCGCCATCGGCGGCCTGATGCGCCAGTCGTCGACCGCCGACAATTCGCAGATCCCGGGCGCGAACAGCCTGCCCGGCCTGTCGGCGCTGCTCGGTTCGAAAAAGCGCATCAACCAGAAGCGCGAACTGGTGGTGCTGATCAAGCCGACCATCGTCGAAGGCATCAACAACTGGAACGACGACCTGCTCAACAGTAACCGCCGCCTCGAACAGCTCGACCCGCGCAGCCAGGGGATGCAGTGATGTACACGGCCCACTTCGGCCTGCGCGAGGCGCCGTTCGGCATCACCCCGGACACCAGCTTCTTCTTCGGCAGCCCGCATTCGCAGGAAGCCCTGAACACGCTGCTGGTGGCGGCGCGCGGCGGAGAGGGCTTCATCAAGATCACCGGCGAAGTCGGCACCGGCAAGACCCTGTTGTGCCGCAAGTTCATGGCGACGCTGGGCCCGGGCTTCGTCACCGCCTACATCCCGAATCCCTACCTGGAGCCGCGCACGCTGATGCTGGCGCTGGCCGACGAACTCGAGATCAAGCTCGAGCGCGACGTCGACCAGCACCACCTGCTCAAGGCGATCACCGACCGCCTGCTGCAGCTGGCCGGCGCCGACCAGCGCGTGATCCTGTGCCTGGACGAGGCCCAGGCGATCCCGGTCGAGAGCCTGGAAGCGCTGCGCCTGCTGACCAACCTCGAAACGGAAAAGCGCAAGCTGCTGCAGATCGTGCTGTTCGGCCAGCCGGAACTGAACCGCAAGCTGGAAATCGACGCGATCCGCCAGTTGGCCCAGCGCATCACCTTCCACTACCATCTCGGACCGCTCGGCCGCGACGACCTGGATTATTATGTGGCGCACCGCCTGCGGGTGGCCGGATGGAGCGGCGAGCGCCTGTTTCTGCCGGCCGCCGTGGCCGCCCTGTACCGCGCCAGCGGCGGCGTGCCGCGCCTGGCCAACATCCTGGCGCACAAGGCGCTGATGCTGTGCTACGGCGAAGGTGGGCATGAAGTCGGGCGCGCCCACGTGCGCGCGGCCGCGCGCGACACCCTGGCCACGGCGGCGCGCCGCGCCTGGCCGTGGCGTGCGCTGGGCGCGCTCGGCGCTTCACTGGCCCTGTCGCTGGCGGCGGGCATGACCTGGGCATTGACGCGATGAGCCTGATAAACAAGATGCTGCAAGACCTCGACGCGCGCGGCGGCGCGCCCGGCGAGGCGATTCCTTCCCATATCAAGCCGGTGGCGCACGCGTCGACGAGGCGGCGCCAGCCGAACAAGCGCGTGATGGCGGCCGCGGTGGCGGGCGCACTGGCCGGGGTGGCCGTCATCTGGTTTGGCGTGAAGCCGCACTTCGACAAGGACGTGGACAGCAAGCCGGCGGCGCCGGTGGCGGCCAAGGCGGCGCCGGAACTGGCGAAGCCGGGGCAGGGCATGACCAGTACGATCAGGCCGCTGGTGGAATCGGCCGAGCCCGCGGCGGCACCCACGGTTGCCGCGCCGGTCGCGACTCCGGCGCGCGCGCCAGCTGCGGAACCTGTGGCCGAGCCTGCGCGTGAGCCGGTTGCCGAGCCGGCCGTCAAGCCGCGCGTGGCCGCCGCACCTGCGCACGCGTCGAAGCGCGAGCCTGCCGTGCGGGCACATCGCGACGTGGCGGAAGCGCCGGCTGCGCGTCCGGTCGCCGTGGCCCCGGCCGCGCAGTCGGTCGCGCCGCTGGAGCCGGACAGTGCCGAAGCACGCGCCATCCGCCGCGCGCTGGCGCTCGAACTCGAAGCGCGCGCCGCCCGCAAGGCCGCGGCGCCGCGCGATGCGCGGGTCGCCGCCGGGCGCCAGGAAAACACGGGGCAGCGCGCCGAAGGCGAATACCGCCGCGCGCTCGCGAGCCTGCAGGAAGGCCGCATGATCGAGACCATCGCCGCGCTCGAGCAGACCCTGCGCATCGATCCCGGCCACGAAGCGGCGCGCCAGACCCTGGTCGGCCTCTTGATCGAAGCCAGGCGCCCCGACGACGCGATGCGCCAGCTGCAGCTGGCCCTGACCCAGGATGCGCGCCAGCCGGCGCTGGCGATGCTGCTGGCGCGGCTGCAGATCGAACGCGGCGGCAGCGGCATCGATACCCTGATGCGCACCTTGCCCTACGCCGGCGCCGATCCGGATTACCACGCCTTCCTGGCCGGCGCCCTGCAGCGCCAGCAGCGCCACCGCGAGGCGGCGGGCGAATACCTGGCGGCGCTGCGCGCCGTCCCGGGCAATGGGGTGTGGTGGATGGGGCTGGGGATTTCGCTGCAGGCCGAGAAAAGGAATGCCGAGGCGCTGGCGGCGTTCCAGAAGGCGCAGGCCAGCAGCGCGCTGTCGCCGGAATTGCAGGCTTTCGTGGCGCGCCAGGTCCTGCAACTGGGCCGCTGAGGGCTTCTACACCTTCGCCAAGCGCTCCAGCGCCAAGCCGAGCGTCTCATCCCGCTTGGCAAAACAGAAGCGCACGATCCCCGACTCCTGCGGCCGGCTGTAGAACGCCGACACCGGAATCGCCGCGACCTTGATCTCGCGCGTCAGCCACTGCGCGAATTCGGATTCGCCCATGTCCGAGATACCCTCATAACGCACGCACTGGAAGTAGGTCCCGTCGGCAGGCAGCAGCGTGAAGCGCGTGCCGGCCAGCCCCTCGCGGAACAGGTCGCGCTTGCGCTGGTAGAAGGCCGGCAGCTCGAGGTAGGGCGCGGGGTCCGCCATGTAGCCGGCCAGGCCGTGCTGCATCGGCGTGTTGACGGAAAAGACGTTGTACTGGTGGACCTTGCGGAATTCCGACGTCAAGGCGGCGGGTGCGGCGACGTAGCCGGTCTTCCAGCCGGTCACGTGGTAGGTCTTGCCGAAGCTGGATACCACGAAGGCGCGCTCGGCCAGCACCGGATGGCGGCTCACCGAGGCGTGCTGCTGGCCGTCGTAGACCATGTGTTCGTAGACTTCGTCGGACAGCACCAGGATATCGGTGCCGGCCACGATGGCGGCCAGCGCGTCCAGGTCGGCCTGGCGCAGGATCGAGCCGGTCGGGTTGTGCGGCGTGTTGATCATGATCATGCGCGTGTGCGGCGTGACCGCGGCCGCGACGGCATCCCACGGCACGCTGTAGCCCCTGTCGTCGTCACCCCGTCCGATGCGCATCTGCACCGTCACCGGCACCCCGCCCGCCAGCTGGATCGAGGGCAGGTAGCTGTCGTAGGCGGGCTCGATCACGATCACTTCGTCGCCCGGGTGCACGGCGCACAGGATGGCGGTGATGATGCCCTGGGTGGCGCCGGCCGTCACCGTGATCTCGGTGTCGGCATCGTAAGTGTGGCCGTAGAGCGCGGCGACCTTGGCGGCGATGGCCGCGCGCAGCGGTGCGGCGCCGGCCATCGGCGGGTACTGGTTCAGGCCGGCGCGCATGGCGCCGTCGACCATGTCGAGCAGCTTGTCGTCGCAGCCGAAGTCGGGAAAGCCCTGGCCGAGGTTGACGGCGCCGTGCTCGGTGGCCAGGGCCGACATCAGGGTGAAGATGGTGGTGCCGACAGCCGGCAGGCGCGATTGCAGGTTCGGAGTGCTCATGGCGTTGGGGTGGAGTGTGGATGGCTTATTCTAGCGTGCCGCCGGCTGCGAGCTTGACCCAGGCCTCGGGCGTCATGATGCGGAACAGACCGTCGCGCGCGGTGCGGCGCGCCAGTTTCAGCACGGCCTTGTCCTTGCTGACCAGGATGGCCGCGCCGGCGTCGCGCGCCACTTCCAGGAATTTCTGGTCGTCGCGGTCGGTGCAGGCCGGCAGCTGGAGCGCGCGCGAAGTTGGCGCCACCACCCGGATCAGGGCGTCGAAGCGGGCCTGGGCCTGGGGACGCGAGCTGTCGTCGAGCGGCAGGTGCGGGTAATGCAGCACGGCCAGGTATTCTTCGCGGCAGTCGGCGCGCGTCACCGCCTGGACGCTGCCGTCTTCCAGCGCGGCCAGCAGGGATGCCCAGCGCGGGTCGTGGAAAACGAAGAGGTCGAGGCAGACATTGGTGTCGAGAATGATGGGTTTCGTTGGAGCAGGTATCATGTCAGCAATTTTACCCGTTGCACTGTGACTTCTGCTGATCGCTCCATGCTTATCGTTCTTTCTCCCGCCAAATCGCTCGACCTCGACTCTCCACCGACCACCAGCACCGCCACCACGCCACGCTTCATCGACGATGCCGCCGCACTGATCGGGGTATTGCAACCCTGGTCGCCGGCCCAGGTCGGTGAGTTGATGCGCATCTCGGACCCGCTGGCCGTCCTCAACGTGACCCGTTACGCCGACTGGCATCCGGACCACGGTGCCGCGCGCCAGGCCATCATGTCCTTCGACGGCGACGTCTACACCGGCCTCGATGCCCGCACGCTGCAGGCGCCGGAGCTGGACTACGTGCAGCGGCGCGTGCGCATCCTGTCCGGCCTGTACGGCGTGCTGCGTCCGCTGGACCGCATGCACCCCTACCGCCTGGAGATGGGCACGCGCCTGCAGAACCCGCGCGGCAAGGATCTATATACCTTCTGGGGCGAGAAAGTCACCGGCGCACTGAACGCCGACCTGAGGGAAGCGGGCGCCGAAGCCGTGGTCAATCTCGCCTCCGAGGAATACTTCAAGTCGGTCAAGCCGAAACTGCTCGAGGTGCCGGTGATCACGCCGGTGTTCGAGGACTGGAAGAACGGCAAGTACAAGATCATTTCCTTCTTCGCAAAGCGCGCGCGTGGCATGATGGCGCGCTATGCGGCCGAGCACGCGATCACCGATCCGCGCCACTTGAAGGACTTCGACGTCGACGGCTATGCCTTCGACGAAGCCGCGTCGAAGGAAAGGACGTGGGTGTTCCGCCGGCGCCAGGAGGCCTGAAGCGCCCCCTCTCATCAACCATCTTCGTGAGAAAGCCATGCACCGCAGTTCGCTCGTCCTGATCGCCGCCTTGCTCGGCACGCCGTTCGGCGCCGCCGCCGCGGATGCGCCCCCGTCCGTGCAGGGGGCGCCCGTGCAGCGCGCGCAGTTCGCGTACCACAGCGCCTTCCTCATGAATTTGCATCACTTCCTGTTCAACCTGGCGGTCCATCCGTCCGAACTGGAACCGCTGCTGCAGAAGACCCGCGCCACGCCGCGCGAGGCGGCCGTGCTGCGCATGGCGGTGGCCTTCTACCGCACCAATTACGCGCAGCGCGACCTGCTGTTCGACGAGACCATGGCGGTGATCAAGCGCGCCCTGAGCGTGCAGGACGCGCGCCGCGATCCCAACGGCCTGGCCTTGCCCGACGGCCTGCCGGCGGTGCTGAAGGCCGCCGGCCCGGCCTATGCGCGCCTGGCCTGGACGCTTGACGATGCCGCCAACCGCGCCTGGATCGCCGAAGCGCAGCGGCTCGACGCGCGCTATGGCGCCGCCGTCCAGGCCGGGGTCGAGCACGGGCTGGGGGCGGGCTTCCCGCGCGCCCCGGTGCGTATCGACGTGGTGCGCGAGACCGGCAAGCGCCAGGGCGCCTACACCGACACCCAGGTCGTGATCCCGGCTGGACGGCCCAGCTACCAGGGGCTGGCCTCGCTGGAAATGCTGTACCACGAGGCGGCCCACGTGCAGAGCGCGGATGCGCTCGAAGCCGCGATCGCGGCGCGCCTGAAGGCGGCCGGCAAGCCGACCGATTCCGAACTGTGGCACGTGCTGCATTTCTACACCGTGGGGGCGGCGGTGGCGGCGGCGGTGAAGCCGGACGGCGTGGCCTACGAACCGTATGCGGACCGCGTCGGCCTGTTCAAGAGCTACTGGGCGGCCTACGTGCCGCTGATCGAGGCGGACTGGGCGCCGTGGCTGGCGGGCAGGGAAGGGATGGAGGACGCGCTGGACCACATGGTGCAGCGCCTGCCGGAAGGCTTGTAATACAAAACGCCCGCGCGGGGCGGGCGTTTCAATGAGGGGCTGTTTACTGCACCGCGTCCTTGGGCGACGGCTGCGGGCCGGTCTTGGCCCAGAACTTCCACCAGGCCGCGTCGCCCTTGGCGTTCGGGTTCAGGAAGCGGCTGTCCGGGTAGTTCTTCTGGAAGATGCGCTGGGTGTCGTCGCGCAGGTCGAGCATGCCGAGCTTGTCGTAGCTGCGGATCATGATGAACAGGGCTTCCTCGCGCGCGGTGGCTTCGCTGAACTGGGTCACGGCGGTCTGTGCGCGGTTCAGCGCGGCCAGGTAGGCGCCGCGGCGGTAGTAATAATTGGCCACGTGGACTTCGTACGACGCCATCGCATTGATCAGGTAGTTCATGCGCGCGACCGAGTCGGCGGCGTATTTACTGTTCGGGAACTTGTCGACCAGTTCCTTGAAGGCGGCAAAGGCTTCGCGGGTCGCCTTCGGGTCGCGCTCGGTCGGGTCCTGCGAGTAGATGAAGCTCAGGAAGCCGATCTGGTCGTTGAAGTTGATCAGGCCGCGCAGGTAGTACATGTAGTCGACCTGGGGATGGTTCGGGTGTAGCTTGATGAAGCGTTCCACCGCGGCCAGCGCCTCGGCCTGGTCCTGCGCCTTGTAGTGGGCGTAGGCGATTTCCATCTGCGCCTGGGCCGCATAGGTGCCGAACGGATAGTTGGATTCCAGGCGCTCATACAGCTTGATCGCGGCTTCGTAATGACCGCCGGCCATTTCATCCTTCGCGTCAGCGTATAATTTCGAAGCTGACACGTTCTTGCTTTCCTCGTTGCGGTCCTTGAAGATACCGCAGGCGGACAAACTTAGCAGGGCCGAAGTCACAATCAATACAGACAATTTTTTTTGCATAAGCTTTTTGCAAGAAAGTTTTACCGAACGGCGCCTTGGATGATCAATTCAAGGTTCCGAGAATCAACGAACCGGCTGATTATAGCCGATGGGACTGACGTGATATTAAATGCTGCGCCGAATTCGGCGGAAATGCCTTTTGACCCCGATTTTGACGACGAACTCGATGCGGAATTCCCCACTGCGGGCGGCCTCGACGCCGAACCGATCACCCTGCAGCTCGACAGCGAGCACTGCGGCCAGCGCCTGGACAAGGTGATCGCCGGCCTGGTGCCGCAATTCTCGCGCAGCCGCCTGCAGCAATGGTTCGACGACGGCCACGTCCTGGTCGACGGCAAGCCGGCCAAGGGCAAGGCCACCGCCTATGGCGACGAAACCGTGGTCGTGACGCCGCAGCCGGCCCCGGAGGACACCGCCTACACGCCGGAAGCGATGGACCTCGACGTGGTCTACGAAGACGACGCCATCATGGTCATCAACAAGCCGGCCGGCCTGGTCGTGCACCCGGGCTCGGGCAACTGGCACGGCACGCTGCTCAATGGCCTGCTGCACCACTGCCCGCAACTGGTCTCGGTGCCGCGCGCCGGCATCGTGCACCGCCTGGACAAGGATACCAGCGGCCTGATGGTGGTGGGCAAGACCCTGGCCGCCCAGACCGACCTGGTGCGCCAGCTGCAGGCGCGCACCGTCAAGCGCGAGTATTTCGCGCTGGTGTGGGGCACGCCGCGCCCGTTCGGCACCGTGAACAACGCGATCAGCCGCCACCCGAAGGACCGTATCAAGATGGCGGTGTCGGACGCGCCGATGGCGAAACCCGCGATCACCCACTACGAACTGCTGCAGACGGGCGAGCTGGACCGCCGTCCGGTGAGCCTGGTGCAGTGCCGCCTCGAGACTGGCCGCACCCACCAGATCCGCGTGCACATGCAGCACCTGGGCTACGCGCTGGTCGGCGACACCGTCTACGGCAAGCCGCACCTGATGCCCTTCTTCCACCGCCAGGCGTTGCAGGCGCGCCGCCTCGGCCTGTCGCATCCAAGCACCGGCGAGCACATGGAATGGGTCGTGCCGCTGGCCGCCGACTTCGCGGAACTGCTGGCACGCGTCGGGATCGAAGAGCCGGAAGCGGTTTGATGCAGCTGATCGACCCGGCTTGGCCCGACCTGCCGGATGCCGTCGGCGCGCTGGCGACCACGCGCGCGGGCGGCGTCAGCGGCGCGCCCTGGGATGACGGCCGCGGCGGGGGCGGCCTGAACCTGGGCAGCCACGTTGGCGACGACCCGGACGCGGTTGGCGCCAACCGCGCGCGCCTGCAGGCCCGGCTGCCGGGCCATCCGGCCTGGATCTCGCAGGTGCATGGTGCGGACGTGGTCGATGCCGGTCTGGTCCAGCCGGGCGCCCCGGTCCAGGTCGGCGACGCCAGTTTCGCCACGCAAACCGGCGTGGTCTGCGCCATCCTGACGGCCGATTGCCTGCCGGTGCTGTTGGCCAGCCTCGACGGCAAGGTGGTGGGCGCGGCCCATGCCGGCTGGCGCGGCCTGGCCGGCGGCGTGCTGGCGTCCACCGTCGCCGCCATGCGCAGGGCCGGGGCGGGCGAGATCACGGCCTGGCTGGGACCGGCAATCGGCCCGGACGCTTTCGAAGTCGGCCCGGACGTGAAGGATGCCTTCGAGGCGGCATTGCCGGGGGAGGCGGCCTGCGCCTTTCGTCCCTATCCCGACCGCGAGGGCAAGTACCTGGCGGACATCTACGCGCTGGCCAGGCGCATGCTGGCGCGCGACGGCATCGTGCGCGTGCACGGCGGCGAGCGCTGCACCTTCAGCGACGCCGAACGTTTTTATTCCTTCCGGCGCGACCGCGTCACCGGGCGCCAGGCAAGTCTGATCTGGATCAAATAGGTCAAGCGGCGCGCCTTAGTCTTCGGGGCGCCCATCCTTTCCCTCTTCATCCCCACGTGGGGCGGCCTCGCTGCCGGGGCGCGCACGCGGACGGAAACGCACGCCGCCGAGATATAAAACAAGGGATAATGGCAACACACCGTAGCCGAGAAAAGTCATGATGCCACCCACCACGGTGGGCTCGGTCGCCGCCATCAGGGTCACGACATACATCCATCCTATGGCCACGATCCACATCCGACGCTCCTGCGGGTTCAAATAACCGATTCTAAGACAATGGATGCCGATATGAATACGCCTGACGCCGCGCCGCAGTCCGCCGCTTCCTGGATGTCGCAGTTTGCCGATCCAAACGCCTGGCAATCCTGGATGAAGCTGCCCGACGCCGCCATGTTCGGCGCCAACATGCTCGGCGCCAACGGTGCCGCCTTCGGCGCCCATCCCGCCGCCAATCCGGCCGGCGTAGTGACGGGCCTGCTGAAGGACTTCGGCGCCGGCCTGGCGCCGGCCAGGCTGGACGCGCTGCGCAACGACTACCTGCAGAAGGCGGCGCGCCTGTGGCAGGACATCATGGCTGGCAAGACGCCCGAGTTCAAGGACAAGCGCTTCTCGGCGCCGGAATGGAGCGCCAACCCGATGTCGGCCTTCAGCGTCGCCTCCTACCTGCTGAATGCCGAATTCATGATGGCGCTGGCCGAGGCGGTCGAGGTGGCGCCGCGCGACAAGCAGAAGATCCGTTTCGCGGTGCAGCAGGTGGTCGACGCGCTGTCCCCGGCCAACTTCCTGGCGACGAACCCGGAAGCCCAGCAAAAGATGCTCGAAACGAACGGCGAGAGCCTGAGCAAGGGCTTGCAGAACATGCTGGCCGACATGCAGAAGGGCCGCATCTCGCAGTCCGACGAATCGGCCTTCGAGGTCGGCCGCAACGTCGGCGTCACGCCCGGCGCCGTGGTGTTCGAGAACGAGCTGTTCCAGCTGATCCAGTACACCCCGGCCACGCCGACGGTGCACGCGGTGCCGCTCTTGATGGTGCCGCCCTGCATCAACAAGTTCTACATCCTCGATCTGCAGCCGGAAAACTCGCTGGTGCGCTACCTGGTGGAGCAGGGGAATACCGTGTTCATGATGTCCTGGCGTAATCCGGACCAGGCCATGGCCGGCGTCACCTGGGACGACTACGTCGAAAAGGGCGCGATCCGCGCCCTCGACGTGGCGCGCGCCATTTCCGGGCAAGACAAGGTCAACGTGTTCGGCTTCTGCGTCGGCGGCACCATCGCCGCCACCGCGCTGGCGGTCGAGGCCGCGCGCGGACGCCAGCCGGCGGCCAGCCTGAGCCTGTTCACGACCCTGCTCGACTTTGCCGACACCGGGGTGCTCGACGTCTTCGTCGACGAGACCCAGGTCGCGCTGCGCGAACAGTCGCTGGCGCGCGGCGGCCTGATGCCGGGGCGCGACCTGGCCACCACCTTCTCGTCGCTGCGTCCGAACGACCTGGTCTGGAACTACGTGCAGCAGAACTACCTGAAGGGCAAGACGCCGCCGGCCTTCGACCTGCTGTACTGGAACGCCGACAGCACGAACCTGCCCGGGCCGATGGTCTGCTGGTACCTGCGCAATACCTACCTGGAGAACAAGCTGAAGGTGCCGGGTGCGCTGAGCGTCGCCGGCGTGCCGGTCGACTTGCGCCTGATCGATTGCCCGACCTTCATCTACGGTTCGCGCGAAGACCACATCGTGCCCTGGGATGCCGCCTACGCCTCGATGGGCCTGCTGAACCCCAAGAAGCCGAAGCAGAACCGCTATGTGCTGGGCGCCTCCGGCCACATCGCCGGCGTGATCAATCCGGCATCGAAGAACAAGCGCAGCTACTGGGTCAGCGAAGCCGGCGGGCGCAACCGTGCGAAGACGGCGGCCGAGTGGCTGGAGGGCGCGGTCGAAAAGAAGGGCAGCTGGTGGCCGGAATGGGCCGCCTTCCTGGCCGAGCACGGCGGCACGGATGTTGTACCGCCGGCCGAGCCTGGCAACACGGCCTACCGTGCCATCGAGCCGGCGCCGGGACGCTATGTCAAGGCGCGCGCCGACTGAATCCGGTACTGGCCACCGGGCAACTTGTCGCAGATTTAATCTAGTTGCCCGGTGAATAATTGCTGCACCTGCGTTCGCAACGTGGTATTTTTAGCGAGTATCCTCTTGGAATCGGAGACACCGCGGGCGACCCTCGCGGCTGCCAGATAAGAACATGCGCCAAGCGCAACCTATGGAACTTGAGATGAGTAGTACGAAAAAGAGTAGCGAACGCCTGATCAAGAAATACCCGAACCGCCGGCTGTACGATACCCAGACCAGCTCCTACATCACGCTGGCCGACGTAAAGCAGCTGGTGCTGGACGCCGACGAATTCACGGTCGTCGACGCCAAGAGCAATGAAGACCTGACCCGCAGCATCCTGCTGCAGATCATCCTCGAAGAGGAAGCGCATGGCGTACCGATGTTCTCGAGCAGCGTCCTGTCCCAGATCATCCGTTACTACGGCCACGCGATGCAGGGCATGATGGGTTCTTACCTGGAAAAGAACGTCCAGGCCTTCACCGACATCCAGAACAAGTTCGTCAACTCGGCCGCCGGCACCCTCGAGGGCAAGCCGCTGAACACCGAGATGTGGACCCAGTTCATGAACATCCAGGGCCCGATGATGCAGGGCATGATGAACAACTACATCGACCAGAGCAAGAATCTGTTCCTGCAGATGCAGGAGCAGATGCAGAGCCAAAGCAAGGCGATGTTCGGGGTGTTTCCGTTTACGGTGCCGCCTACGGATAAGAAGTAAGCACAGCCGTCGCCCCTGCGGATAATGAACGTCGCCCCTGCGGAGGCAGGGGCCCAAGTTCGCAGCTCAGCCCACAACTTGGGCTCCTGCCAAGGCGGCCGGCGAGGCCAGGAGCGACGTGTTGAGGCAGGTAGCCGTATCACCTGTAGCAAGCACCTCTTCATTTTTACCCCATCCTTCTCCCCGACTCCCCACTTGCTGTAAAATCGCGGATTGCCCAGAATTTTCAGACGCAATCCGACAATGCCAGAACTCCGCCGCAATCCCGTCCCCGTTTCCCAAGATGCCACCGACACCGCCGTCCTTGAGGCGCCGGCCCCGGTCATCCCGCCCGCGCCCGTGACGCAGGGCGGTGCCGCGCCCAAGGTCGGCTTCGTCTCGCTCGGCTGCCCGAAGGCGCTGGTCGATTCCGAGCAGATCCTGACCCAGCTGCGCGCGGAAGGCTACGAGACCGCCAAGTCCTATGCCGGCGCCGACCTGGTCATCGTCAACACCTGCGGCTTCATCGATGCCGCGGTGCAGGAATCGCTGGATGCGATCGGCGAAGCGCTGGCCGAGAACGGCAAGGTCATCGTGACCGGCTGCCTCGGCGCCAAGAAGGATGCGGCTGGCGACGACATCATCACCAAGGTCCACCCGAAGGTGCTGGCCGTGACCGGTCCGCACGCCGTCACCGAGGTGATGGCGTCGGTGCACCAGCACCTGCCCAAGCCGCACGATCCTTTCGTCGACCTGGTGCCGGACCACGGCGTCAAGCTGACGCCGAAACACTACGCCTACCTCAAGATTTCGGAAGGCTGCAACCACCGCTGCAGCTTCTGCATCATCCCGTCGATGCGCGGCGACCTGGTGTCGCGCCCGATCCACGAGGTGCTGCAGGAAGCCGAGAACCTGTTCAAGTCGGGCGTCAAGGAATTGCTGGTGATTTCGCAGGACACCAGCGCCTACGGCGTCGACGTCAAGTTCCGCACCGGCTTCTGGCAGGGCCGCCCGGTCAAGACCCACATGACCCAGCTGGCCGAGGAACTGGGCAAGATGGCCAAGCAGCACGGCGCCTGGGTGCGCATGCACTACGTGTATCCGTACCCGCACGTCGATCAGGTGATCCCGCTGATGGGCGAGAACCTCGTGCCTTACCTCGACATCCCGCTGCAGCACGCCCATCCGGACGTCCTCAAGCGCATGAAGCGCCCGGCCAGCGGCGAAAAGAACCTGGACCGCATCCTGGCCTGGCGCCGGATGAATCCGGACCTGGTGATCCGCTCGACCTTCATCGCCGGCTTCCCGGGCGAGACGGAAGAGGAATTCGAATACCTGCTCGACTTCCTGCGTGAAGCGCAGATCGACCGCCTGGGCTGCTTCGCCTACTCGCCGGTCGAAGGCGCCACCGCCAACGACATCGCGAACCCGGTGCCGGAAGCCGTGCGCGAGGAACGTCGCGCGCGCGTGATGCTGCTGCAGGAAGAGATCTCGCTGAAGCGCCAGCAGGCCAAGGTCGGCAAGACCATGCGCGTGCTGGTCGACGAAGTCGGCCCGCGCGAGGCGATCGGGCGCTCGGCCGCGGATGCGCCGGAAATCGACGGCGTGGTCCACATCAAGCGCGCGCTGGCGCCGGGCAAGGCCAGGCCGGTGGTGGGCGAGTTCATCGACGTGGTGATCACCAAGGCGGATGCGCACGATTTGTGGGCGACCGTGGCGTAAGCGTTAAAATACCCTATTAGTTAGCTCGTCGTTCCCGCGCAGGCGGGAACCCAAGTTGCACGAATGGCCACCAGCATATGCTAACGGCCTGCGACAAACTTGGGTTCCCGCCTCCGCGGGAACGACGTTTTTAAGCCAGCAGAAAAGTTTTTAGGCCGGCGGTAAATTTGCGCGAGCGGCAAGCCAGCGGTAAATCGACATTGTGGAGACTCAGACGTGACCAAAAAATCCATCCAAACCCAACTCGTCCGCAGCGACTACCGCCCCCCCGCCGGCTTCGACGCCTACCCGACCGCCATCCACCACGCCTCCACCGTCCTGTTCAAGGACGTGGCCAGCATGCGGTCCGGCGACTGGAAGAACAAGACCGCCTACACCTACGGCCTGCACGGCACCCCGACCACCTTCACGCTGGAAGCGCGCCTGGCCGCCATCGAAGGCGGCAGCCACTGCCTGCTGGCGCCGTCCGGCCTGGCCGCGATCTCGATGATCGACTTCGCGCTGCTGAAATCCGGCGACGACGTCCTCCTGCCGGACAACGTCTACAACCCGAACCGCGAACTGGGACGCTGGCTGACGAACGATTTCGGCATCAGCGCGCGCTTCTACGACCCGATGGCCGGCAGCGGCATCCGCGAACTGATCCAGCCGAACACCAGGCTGATCTGGACCGAGGCCCCGGGCTCGGTGTCGATGGAAGTGCCGGACCTGCCGGCGATCTGCGCGGTGGCGAAGGAGATGGGCGTGCTGGTCGCGCTCGACAATACCTGGGCCGCCGGCCTGGCGCTGCGCGGCTTCGATGTCGGCGCCGACATCGTGATGCAGGCGCTGACCAAGTACCAGTCGGGCGGCTCGGACGTGCTGATGGGCGCCGTGATCACGCGCGACCAGGCGCTGAACGACCGTATCGCCCAGGCCCACATGCGGCTCGGCATGGGCGTCGGCGCCGACGATGCCTACCTGGTGCTGCGCGGCCTGGAAACCATGAAGCTGCGCTTCGACGCCCACGACGCGGCCGCGCGCAAGATCGCCGCCTGGCTGAAGGAGCGTCCGGAAATCACGAAAGTGCTGCACCCGGCCTTCGAGGAATGCCCGGGCCACGCCCATTGGAAGCGCGACTTCACGGGCGCGGGGGGCCTGTTCTCGGTGCTGTTCGACCCAGGATTCACGGAAGCCCAGACCGACCGCTTCGTCGACAGCTTGCGCCTGTTCGGCATCGGCTTCAGCTGGGGCGGCACGCACAGCCTGGCCGTGCCTTACCGCATCCAGGACATGCGCCGCGGCTGGCCGGACGCCGGCATCCTGGTGCGCTTCAACATCGGCCTGGAAGACCCGGACGACCTGATCGCCGACCTCGAGCGGGCCTTCGCCACGCTGCGGGCTTGAGGCCATTCAAGCTGCGATTCAGCTGTTCTTCACGAGCCGCTGTCCGTAGGTGTAGCAGCCCTCGAAATTGCCGTCGTAGCGGTAGTCGCGGATCACGTCCCGGCTGTCGACCTGCACGACCACCTTGCAGTATTGCGGCCGGGTGCTGACCTGGTTCAGGGAAGGGGACGCGCCGGCAGGCGTGCGCATGGACAGCAAAGCGCTCGTCGCCGGCGGCGCCAGATACACGGTGCGCGGCATCCGGAAGCCGTTTTCGCCATGGCTGCCGAGCGCCACCGTCCGGTTCGAGAAGGTATTCCATTCCAGTTCGCGCACGTCGCCCAGCTTGCGCTCGGCGTTCGGCGCGCCCAGCTGGGCCACGGCCTGGTCGACGTCCTGTCCCACCAGGCCGCTCAGGCCGTGGTCCAGGCTGTTGAAGGCACATCCGCCCAGCATCAGGGCTGGAACCAGGGCAAGCGCAGCAAGGGATCTGGGCATCATGGTCGTCCTCGTTAGTGAACAGGTAAGCATGAGTATATGCCCAAATCGCGCCGCCTTGCCCGGTCCGGCTTACACCGGCATCGGCTTGTTGTTGTTCAGGTCAATGAAGCCGCGGATGATGCGGTAGGCCATCCACAGCCAGGCCAGGCCCCAGATCGCCCACGCGATCGGGATGCCGATGATCGTCGCGAACAGGATACCGCCGACGATCATCCACACCACGTACCACCAGAACGAGCGGATCATCCAGGTGTGGTGCGAGTAGACCAGGGTGCCGGCGGTGTCCGGGCGCTTGATGTAGTTCACGATCAGCACCAGGATCGACAGCAGCCCTAGCGAAAAGAAGAAAGTGAGTGCGTGCGCGACGTAGAGGATGCGCGCGAATTGCTTGGCATCCTCGACGCCGCGTTCGTAGACGAGTTCCTGGGACATGACGTGCTCCTGTAAATATCAACGTTGCCGGAACGATAACCTATCCGCGCGTCAAGCGGCGCGCGTACGCGACTGCACCCAGCTCACGATGCTGCCGGCATCCATGGCCCCGGCCTGGCGCGCGATCTCGCGGCCGCCCTGGAACAGGGCGAGGGTCGGGATGCTGCGGATGCCGAAGCGCGCGGCCAGGTCCTGCGCCGCTTCGGTGTCGACCTTCAACAGGCGCACCTGCGGCTCGAGCCGGGCCGCGGCCTGGGCATAGGCCGGCGCCATCATGCGGCAGGGACCGCACCAGGCGGCCCAGAAGTCGACCAGCACCGGGATGTCGTTGCGGCTGAGGTGCTTGTCGAAGCGGGCGCTGCCGGCGTCCAGCGGCTTGCCGGTGAACAGCGCTTGGGTGCACTTGCCGCAGACCGGATGCTCGGCCAGGCGTTCCCCGGCCACGCGGTTGACGGCGTCGCAGTGCGGACAGACGATGTGGAGCGGATCGGCCATGTGGATTCCTTTCGTTCGAAACATGATTATGCGGGTGAGGCCCGGCGTGCGACGTCCGGCGTGCGACGCCCGGTTGACCTTCTGTCATAGAATCGGCCATCGGGCGCTTGCCCTCGTACATGGGTTCAGATGAGCGAATTGCAATCTCCCGGCCTCGGCGCGCGCAGGATCGGCTGCGCCGGCTGGAGTCTCCACAAGGACGCGGCGGCAGCCTTTCCCGAAGAGGGCAGCCACCTCGAACGCTACGCCCAGGTGTTTCCCGCCGTCGAGATCAATTCTTCCTTCTACCGGCCGCACAAACCCGAGACCTATGCGCGCTGGGCCGCCAGCGTGCCCGATGACTTCCGCTTTTCCGTCAAGCTGCCGCGCGCCATCACCCACGAAGCGCGCCTGCGCGACGCCGACGAACTGCTGGACCGTTTTGTGCTCGAGACCGGCGAACTCCATGGCAAGCTGGGCTGCGTGTTGGTACAGCTGCCGCCGCGCGGGGTGTTCGACTTTGACGTGGCTGTCGACTTCCTGGCGCGCCTGCGCACCCGTTTCGGCTGCATGCTGGCGCTGGAAGCGCGCCATCCGACCTGGTTCAGCGACCAGGCGAGCGCGCTGCTGCGCGAGCACGCGGTCACGCGCGTGATCGCCGATCCGCCCGCCGGCCAGCCCGGCCCGCACGTCGCCACCACGCGCGCCGCCTACATCCGCCTGCACGGTACGCCGAAAGTCTATTACTCCAGCTATCCGCCCGAGTTCCTGGCGCGCGTCGAGCGGCGGATCGAGGCGCTGCGCCAGGACGGCGGCGACGTCTGGTGCATCTTCGATAACACGGCGGCCTTCGCCGCGGTGCCGAACGCGCTCGAGGTGCTGCGCGGCGTGGCGCAGGCGGATCCGGCGGCGGCATGAGCCATGGTCACGGCCACCTTCCGCTTCTACGCCGAGCTGAATGACTTCCTGGCGCGCGAGCGGCGCGGCGAATCATTCACGACGCCCTGCGCGCGCGACGCCACCACCAAGCACATGATCGAGGCGCTCGGCGTGCCGCACACCGAGGTCGAGCTGATCCTGGTGAATGGCGAATCGAGCGGCCTGGAGCGGCTGCTGGAAGAGGGCGACCGGATCGCCGTGTATCCGCAATTTTCCACCTTCGATGTGGCGCCGCTGGCGCGCCCGCAGGACCGTCCGCCGGGCCGCATGCGTTTCATCGCCGACGCCCACCTCGGCGGCCTCGCGCGCCTGTTGAGAATGGCAGGGTTCGACACCATCTATGGCAATACCATGCATGACGACGAGATCGAGGAACGCGCGATGGAGGAAAGCCGTGTGGTGCTGACCCGCGACCGCGAGCTGCTCAAGCGCCGCGGCATCGACTACGGCGGCTACGTGCGCGCGCTGCATGCGCAGGAACAGCTGGACGAGGTGTTCCGCCGCTACGGCCTGGCCGAGCGCGCGCGGCCCTTCACCCTGTGCCTGCATTGCAATGCGCTGCTGCGCAGCGTGCCCAGGGCCGAGGTGCTGGACCGGCTGCCGCCCAAGGTCGCCGAGCTGCAGGATGAATTCAATATCTGCGACTGCTGCCGCCGCGTGTACTGGAAGGGCTCGCACTGGAAGCGCATGGCCGGCATGCTGGAGGGGGCCCTTGATGGGGCTGCCACGCAACATGACGATGCCCATACGCCCGGGGAGGATAGCTGATGTACACTTGTCTCCCGGCCCGCACCTGGCGTTCCCGCCGCCGTCCCTGACAGCGTGATTCCATGTTGCAACAAGTACACATACCGATCCGTACTGAATGCCCGCCCGGCGCCTGCGTCTGCGAGCGCGAGATCCTGCTGGCCGATCCCGGGGCCGACCTGCGTCCGCTGCAATTGACCCGCCGCGAGGAAGAGCGGCTACTCGAGCGCATCGACCAGGTCAGCAGCTACGAGCAACTGACCAAGCTGCAGGCCCGCATCAAGGCCAACCTGGGGACCGAACTCAGGATCGTGCCCGGCCCGAACGAGGTGCGCACCCTGCGCGGCATCATCATCTCGCTCGACGACCGTCCCGGCCTGTGCAAGAAGGTGCGCCAGTCGGTGCCGGCGGCGGTGCGCAAGGTGCTGGAACGGCATCCGGACATTACTTACGCCATCCTCGACGCACACGACCTGTTCGGCCGCGACGGCCACTAGCCCGCCGCCCCTTCGCGCAAGCGCTCGAATTCGATCACCTGTGCGCCGATCGCCTGCGCAAACGCATGGTCGTGGGTCGAGACCAGCGCGGTCGCGGTCTTCACCTTGTCCCTGAGCAGCTCGATCAGCAGCGCGCGCGCGTCAAGATCCAACCCGTTCGACGGTTCGTCGAACAGCAGCACGGCCGGGTCGCCGATCCAGGCCGCGGCCAGCATCAGTTTCTTTTGCGTGCCGAGCGACATGGCGCCGCAGCGCGTGTCCAGGTGACGCGCCAGGCCGAAGCGCTCGACGATCGCGAGCACTTCCGGCGGCACCGCGCAGCGCTTGGCGTAGGCGACAAAGGCCAGCAGTTCGCGCCCCGTCATGAAGGGGTAGACCGGGCATTCGTCCGGCGCATAGGCCAGCCTGGCCTTGGCGGCGGCCGGGTCCCGGTGCAGCGCGACGCCGGCTATCCAGACCGCGCCGCTGTCGATCTCGCCTATGCCTGCCAGCAGCCGCAGCAGCGTCGACTTGCCGATGCCGTTCGGACCGCGCAGCGCGTGGGCGCCGGTTGCCAGTGTCGCGCCGACCTTGCGCAGCACCTCGCGCGAACCGAACGATTTACAGAGACCTTCGAAACGCAGCATGTGTGCCTCCTAATAGATACAGGCGATCGTCGCCGCCACCCAGGCGCCGGCCACGATCAGGCTGAGCACGACGGCGTGGCGTTCGTTGAACAGTTGCGGCGCGCGAAGACAGCACAGCAGCAGCGCGTATGAGCCCGTGGCCGCCAGCGCAGGCAGCGGCGCCGCCCCGTGCAGCCAGGCCAGCAGTCCCGGCGCGGCCAGGAAAGGCAGGCCGACGCCGAGCACGGTGGCGAGGTCGAAGGGCCGCCACCAGCGCGGCCCCAGGGGCAGGGCGCCGGTCCAGGGGCTGCCCGCCAGGTGCGCCATGTGCAGGCCTCGGAACAGGCCGCTCAACTGCAGCGCGACCGCACCCTGGGCCAGCAGCGCCACCGGAAGGCTGCGCGCGTCGTAATCAAAGGCGGCCATCAGGCCGGCCGCCGCGGCGACGATCGCGGCGGCCCCGAGCGCCTTGGCCAGCGCCTCGTCGCGCCGTTCGCGCAGCAGGATGCCGAGGGAGATGCGCAGCGCCGGCGCGTGGCGTCCGGCCACGGCAGCCAGCCAGCGGCCGGGTGCGATCGGCGCCGGCAGCGTCAAGCGCAGGCTTGATGGCAGCCGCGGCCAGGGTACGGCGCGCAGTGCGACCAAGGCGGCAACGCCGACCAGCACGCTGGCCGCCAGCCCGAAGCGCGTGCCGATGCCCGCCGCCAGCACCAGGCTCGCGACCAGCACGCCGGCCCAGCCGATGAAGCGCCGTTCCAGCGCAGCCAGCTGGACCACCAGCGCCAGCAGCGAAAGGTCGACCAGCGCCAGCACCCGCGCCGGATCGGCGCCATGCTTGGAGACCGCCACCAGCGCACCGGCGGCCATGAGCAGCAAGGGGCTGTCGGCCAGCGCCAGAACGGCCAGGTCGACGCGACGCCGCTGGCGCGGGGTGAAGGGCAGCGAGGCGGCGAAGTCCATGAAAGGCCCGCCCGCGATCTGCGTGCGCTGCATCCAGGCCCACAGCGCGGCCACGGCCAGCAAGCCGAGCAGATACAGGAAACGCCAGCCGGGGCCATGGCCGGGCGCCAGCAGCCTGCGCAGCGGGAGTGTAAAAGTCTGGAGGTTGTCGAAGGCCGTCGCGCCGGCCGCCGAGACCAGCCCGAGCAGCAAGGCCACGCCCTGCCAGCGGCGCAGCAGCAGGCGCGCGGTGGCGACCGCATACCAGCGCAGGCGATGGGTGAGCAGCGGATTGGCGGAAATGGCAGTCTCCAGACAAGTTTGTCTAGAGATTATGAACGACGTTTTATCCGTTTGGCAACATGCATACCTGCCGCATGGA
>Ga0265798_10000728_pt1 | contig 53328 bp, 53 predicted proteins | sample P3T30metagenome_FD_192430 | JGI IMG/M metagenome (GOLD analysis project Ga0265798, IMG submission 192430) | Plant litter microbial communities from East Loma Ridge, Irvine, California - P3 T30 | ecosystem: Environmental > Terrestrial > Plant litter > Unclassified | place: USA: California...
ATCTTTACCTACCGGTCGCATTTTTCGGATTTAGTATCCCAATCGCACTACCCATGGCGCTGATTTCGGCTCGTTATGGCATTGGCGGCTTTGCAAGTGCGTTACCGCTGACCGCACTATATCTGTTGGTATTAGGCCGGGCGGCGGTGGACCAATGCCGCATCTTCGTTGAAGCATCTGCGACAACCGACCGGCTGATTAGCAGCGAAGCTGCGACCAAGGAGGCCGATAGTTTGGCCGCTTTTGCCCATGCTGAAGCTGCAAATGCGCGAGCCGAAGCGGCAGATTTGCGCCTTGCAGGCATCGAGCAGGCTGCGAAAGCGGCTAGTGAAGCCGAAGCCCAGCGTCGTATCGACATGATTACGTTGGCAGAGCACTTTGAAACAAACGTTCTGTCGGTGGCGCAACAGGTTTCTGCAGCCGTGTCGGATCTGGATCAGTCGGCCCGTCGGCTGGCAGTAATCGCCGGGGAAAGCGCCGGGGCGGTGAGCAAGGTCGCCTATAGGGCCGAAGCCGCCTCGATCTCGGTGTCGACCCTAGCGGCCGCAGCCAGCCAACTTGGTGCTACGATTACCAACATCGCATTGCAGGTCGATGATCATGCTACCTTGAGCTCTGATGCTCATGCCTTAGCTGAAGCAAGTTCCGGTGCCATTGCTGGCATGTGTGCCCGGGCGACCCAAATTGGGGACATGACAACCGTCATTACCGGTGTGGCTAAAAAGACAAGCCTGCTGGCTCTGAATGCAACGATCGAAGCAGCCAGGGCAGGTGAAGCCGGGCGTGGATTTGCCATAGTTGCTGCCGAGGTGAAGTCCCTTTCCGTTCATACCGAGACGACCGCTGGGGATGTTTCTTATCACGTCAAAAACATCTTCGCTCAGGTTGAGGTAGCGACCGATGCAGTACGCAAGACGGTATCTAGTATCGATGGGGTCGCGGCAATTGCTACGTCGATCTCCGGAAGTATTGACGAGCAGCGCAATGCCACGATCGAGATAGGTCAGGCTGCCGAGGTCGTAGCGGGCCACGTTAGTGACGTGCGGGATCAGGTGACATCGTTCGCTGAAAGTGCCGATGCTACCGGCGCCCTAACCGAAGAGGTCAGCGCAACGAGCCGTCAGGTATCCAGCCAGACCAATACGTTGCAACGGGTCACCGCAGCATTTCTGGAAGAACTGCGTTGCGCCTGACCAAAACCACCCCAACCGCATAGCGTTGAGTATAAAACTCGTCCGAGACGGCTGAAAATCGCGCGCTTGTCACCACCATAGGCCATGGCTCACGCCTTCAAAGCAGCTGACAGTGTGGACATGATCGACTGGCAGGTATCTACCCGTGATCAGCCCCGATAAAAGCTGCAATCGGAAGTACGCTCGGCGCAGACCGCAGGGCTTGGCGCATTTCTTGCGGGCCACAGCCATAATAGACGTTGAGATGCTGTAGCCCCCCGCTCAGTTCGGTCCATACGACATCCACACTTGGCATATCAGTAGGTGCATTTGCGCAGTTCGGGGTTCCGGGTTGGTAGAACATCTTGTTCTGCGACGGCCGATAAGGCGCCAGTTTCGCCGCGAACGCGCGATACGCTGCCGGCGTAGCCTGGAACGTCTTGGTCCCGGTCACCGCAGTGAAGCGCTTACCCTCAAAGATGCCCTTGCCGTCCGGTGTAACCGTTACCGAATAGACCGGGCAGGCGCCAAAGCACGGCGCCGTCTCATAGCGGATGGTCTCACTCTCCATCGCGACCGGCCGGCCGTTATTTGACGCATTGACGGTCGTGCAGGCTGATAATCCCAAACCCGCCATCATGGCCGTGGCTAGGCCCTTTATTACCGTCTCACTCATGTCTGATCCCTTTCATGCAACCGCCGCATCGGACCTAACGCCTGTATTCTGAACAAGGGCCGCGTGCCGACATGACGTGCGCCTTCTCAACACAAAGGCACGCCGCGGATCGTGGTATCACCCACCAGAATCTTAGCCACGCCCGGACCAACAATTGTGTTCACACGGCCTAGCGCTGTCTCGATCGCGTCGCCTGGAAAGGTGATCTCAACGACATGGGAATTGGCGACAGGCAAGCCATCGCTATCGATGACGATCGGTTGCGGTACGAGCTGGACACGGTAAATCATGCCTTCGCATAGAGCTACGGACTTATCCCGGCCAGATTAAGCTGGCCCCGGGACGAACTGCGCCCAGTATGATAGCCGTACCGATCCCATCCTCCGGCCTTGTACAGAGGGCGAACAACGCTCAAGCCGATGGGTATTGGAGAATGGCTATGTGGAAAGATACCGCTGTTGCGGTCGAGCAGCGGCAAGGTGAAGCTGTTATCGTCTGCGAGGGAACACTTGCGCGCGTGATCGCGACCCTAAAAACAGTGAGGCCTGCCCGACTTGGAGGCATCCGCGTTTCCCTCCCCGACCGCCGTACCTCCCCATATAGTTTCGAAGGTTGGTCGTTGCAGGCACTGCTGGACGATGTAGCACGTCCTCAATCGACTTTATTGCCGCTGCTCGCCGCGTACGTCAGCTAAACAGGCATAGGCTTGGAGCGTCAGATGCGCTGCGCCGATCCAACTCAGTCAAAAAAATGGGCCGCCAAAAGCGACCCTGGAAGGTATTTAGGAGAGGATGCCTGAAAGGCATCGCCTTGGTATGCCGCGCGCCAGATGATGGCGAATGCAAATTTGTCTCATCCTGAATGCATTTCCTGCACTTGCAGGATAATGCTGCCGGCTTGTGCTCTCAGGGGTACCGTTTGACGAAAGTTTGCCACACGTGCTGTTGACCAAAGACGCCCGTGACAAGACGCTAGCCCTACTGGACCGCCGCTCGCCGACGAGCACAATCTGTCCAAGCGAGGTGGCAAAGGCACTAGCTGCTAGCGAGCCGTCAATAGATTGGCGCATGGCAATGCCGGTCGTTCATGCAGCGATCGACCAGCTAACAGCAGAAGGGGTGGTACAACTAAGCTGGAAAGGCACAGAGATGCGGACACGTGCAGGGCCTTACCGGATTCGTTTTAAGCCATGACCACGCTTGGTGAAAGCCAGGTGCGCTTAGACCTTGAATAGGGCAAGGCCAGACCTCGGGGGCAGGTGAGAAACTGATCGAAACGTACGCTATCAAACCCGACCATTACATCGTTACTCCCTTCGTGATCGTCGCAAACGGCCTGCGACGGCTTTTTCGCGACAGCCCTATACTCGCAAATGCCATTTTCGATCTCGATTATTGGGCCCGCACCCACATCGGCACGATCCACACTGTGCAAGGCCGCGAAGCGGAGGCTGTGATCTTCGTTCTTGGAGCTCCGAATGAGGACCAGACGGGAGCTCGCGCCTGGGCCGGCAAAGATCCCAACCTGCTCAATGTCGCCGTCACGCGTTCAAAGGAAGCGGTCTACGTCATTGGCAACAAAGCGCTGTGGCGATCGGCCGGCGTGTTTAGCGATCTTAGCTCAGTCATGAGTTGAGTTTGGCATCAGCCGTCGATCGGTCTCCGGTTCCCCTTGTAGGGATTTTGCGCTTCGCCAAAAAGGAGCCCACGGCTGCGACGGCTGGTAGCCTGAACCACGACACCGTGGCTTGCCAGGGCATCGGCATAGGTTGCCCGGTAACGCCGCAAATCTGATGGCGTTGAGGGGAAGGGCTTATCGTCCTCGTTGCGATATGCAGCGAGAAATTTGACGAACGGGCCTTTGTTCTCGCCCGCTACCCACACCCGCTCTCGATCAGAAAACTCCTTGCGCGCCAGAACAAGGGCTGCCTGCTCGTTGATCACAGGGTCGGTTCCTGTCGGCATCGACGCTGTGATAGCTACAGCGATCACCGAGCGTTTGCGGTTGCTGAGGGAGGTATACATCTCCCAATCCTCAACCAAGTCTGCGACCATGTCAGGAGAGAGATCCCATGGTTCGGCATCGGGATCGTAGAGATCGCCGTGACGTGGCTGTCCGTGCTCAAACAGCCCAAGCATATGCCGCTTTATCAACTCGCGATCGGACATGGTTCGAACTCTGACGACCGCCTCGGCGAAGGCCGGTTCGGGATTAAAGATTCCCTCCAAACCCATTGATCCGCCGTCGCGCTCTGTCACCTGCTCCTCCTAAGTCGAATTACGACAACGCGTGCTGGCAATCACGACGACCAGACAGATCATCCAACATACGTGTCAGGATGCCAAGCCGATCAACGTGAATGCGACGCTATGAGCGACTGCAATCAAGTTGGAACAGGAAGGTCTAGACGACGAAGGGCGATGCGCGGCATCATTGTCGTCCAATCCACGATCTGCCGAGGTGCCCTATGTCGGACGCAAATTTCGGAATACCGCGTCCGATCGGCACGGAGCTGCGTGACAATCAGGCGTATCTGCTAACCGGTGCCGCAAGCAGCTTTATCGATGCCCATGCGCGGATCGTAGCGGCAGGTAAGGTGGTCAAAGCTAGGATAGATAAGCGGGAAACACGCATGGTGGCAGTGCCGGGGCTAATCGCCCTGGCAACCCTGCTATACTGCGTGTTTCACGGCTACATCGTGTCAGGGGTCATTCTGGCGGCGATCGTCGGATTTGGCGCACTCTGTATGGCGGGCTTGGTCTCAGTGGTTATCGGTAAGCCGACTGATCCGACAGCAGCGCAACTGATGGCTATTGGCGTGGAGGAGGTAAAGCGGTCCGTCTCGCTGATGAACCGGGGCCGTTACCAATGGGTCCGCCGGGACTATGATTTCATCGGCGTGTTTCCCGATACAGGGTTCGTCTATTATTTCGGCCCGACGACCCGCTGGCAGCATCTAGTGATGGCCGGCCGTCAGACTGTCCGGCAGGTCCGGGTCAACACAACGACGCGGGTCAGCCAGACATCTACCAGCACCACCGAGCATGGCCGGCGCTATGCTGTGGCGCCGACCCGCAATGTCGCGGTGCTGTCCAAAGGCAAATCGACTACCACACACCAGACATCGACCACCACGCACACCAGCCATGTGCTGGAGATTCAATATCAAGCGGGGGCGGGAGCAGCGCCGGCCTGGTTGTCGGTAGACTTTGCCGCTGACGGGCGACTGGCTGAGGACTGGCGGCTCATGATTGCCCAGACGGCCGGGCTGGCCTAGCTTGGGATCAGACATCCGGTTCCAAGCTGAGGCTCTCCTGGTCTAGCCCCCGAACGGCAAGGCTATGCTCTGCCGACTCCGTCTACCGTTCAGCTTTGCCCACTAACAATGCCGGGCAACCCGTTGCTGGACGGAGATACGATGATGACAACGAACACGATCGCCACACTGACGACCATGCTGGGCCTCGCCGGGCTTGGCGCCTGTGCCTCGACCGGTACAACCGAGCCAGGGCGTTCGCTGTGCCGCCCTGCCGCTGCCGCAGCGCTGGTCGGCAAGGGCGCTCCTGACGACGCCATCATTCTGCACACCACAGGAAGTACGATCGTCAGGCGTATCACCCCCGGCGATGCAACCACGAAAGATTTTCGTGAGGAGCGCGTCACGGTCACGATTGCCGAAGGTCAGGTGATCGCCGCGTCCTGTGGCTAAACCCTGCTATCCGATCTCTTCGACCTTTATGATCGTGGGGATGGTCGAGCCGCCATGCTCAATAGCTTCCTGTGTCAGCGCCGCGTCACGCGCGCCTTCTTCGTCGGGATGACGGACCTCGAAGACCTTTTCGACCGGCTTACCCTGCGGGAAAAGGCAGCTCACCGTCACCTTCCAGAGTCTGTCCGTCATGGTGTCATCTCCTTTGCCGGTTGAGCCGTAACGCCGCATCTCATTCGTCACCGCCGCGGGCTACGGAAGCATCCGGCCTGGACAGAGTGACGGTGCACTTCGTGGTCCTTGCGGCCTTGCCCACGGCCTTGCGGCACCCGTCCAGCGTCTCGCGATTGTCCTGCACGATGATCGCACCCTCCACCATCGTGTCCCAATTGGCAGGTGAAGCTACCGAACCAAGCCGCTTTGCACCGTTCCACATGGTATCCGCACCAAGCGTGGTGGTCGCCATACGCTCGGGCCAATGCCAGCCTGTCGGCGCCACGTTCCGCGCCACAAACCCCGGCAGCACCGACCAGAGCAACGCACCGACCACGATCCCGCCAAGGCCGACCTGGATCAGCACCCGCTTCTGCGCGGCCACGCTACGTGCTTCCTTAATGTGACCATGCAGACCGCGGGACGCATCATCGAGCGTCCGCCGCGCCTCCGTAATCAGTACCCGATCTTCGGCTCGCACCCTCGACCCGGCTGCGGTAATCTGCGCGACCAGCGTTTCCGGCGTCAGCTTCAGCGCCGGCTTCTCACCCAGCTTCACCCCCTCCTGCATAAGGATGGCGATACCTTCGATAATCCTCCCCAACGTCTCGCTGTAATCGGGTAGCTCGGCTATATCGGGCACTTCGGCGCGAGTTGCTGCCAGACCCTCGATCGCCCGGCGCAGCAACGCGATCTCTTCCCCCTGCCGTTCGACACCGGCACGCAGTCCGTTGAACGCTTCCGCGGCAGTATCGCGTTCGTGGTCATCGCTCATGCCATGCCTTCCCTTTTCCGTACGAAAGCACGAACCTGATCATACCCGAAAGCACGAACTATCGCTCCATGCCGCGGTCACGGGTCGGCTCGACCGAACGGGTCAGCGCCTGCTCGACGGAGCGCTCCTGCCCAATCGACCGATCACGTTCCGGCTTCGCCATCAGCTCGGCCTTGCGGCTCTGGAGTGCCGTATCCAGCGCCGGATCGCTAGCGAGGCCCTTGGCGGCCGCCTGCATCCGTTTGGTGGCCTCGCTGGCTCCGGAGCTGTTGCCAGCACGCTGAAGCTCGGCCCGCTCGTGCGCCATCGCCTGCCACTCGGCCACGAACCGGTCAGCCCGGGCTTGCGGATCGAGCCGCACCTGCTGCTCTTCGATCATCGCCCGTACCGCACCGGAACTGTTGCCCCCTGCGATCTGCGCCATCAGCTGCGGATCACGCGCCAGTGCCGAGGCCAGATCCCGCGACGCATGTGGCCGCACGGCATCGAGCCCTTCGCCTGCCTTGCGTAGTGCAGTGTGCTGATGCGGCAGCACTGGCAGCCCCTTGTCTCGCATGCGCTCCATATCCGCCGCGGCACGGGCATAGCGTTCTATACCTCGCACTTCCGCAGATTTGCCGCCAGTCGCCGACATCGAAAGCTCAGACGTCTGCGTCTGCGCCTTCTCCATTACCGGCGTAGGCCGGAAGCCATCGAACATCCCCCGTGTCCGCGCCCGGACCTTATGCGCCACTTCAGGAGTGCTCTCCGGCAACCGGATTTCGCGCCGGTCGGCAAACGCCCGCACCGGGTCGCTGCGATTGACCGGATAATCCCCGGCCATGTCCTTGGATCGCTCCCGCGACAGCGTGCGGGTGAGCTTACGCTCGTCGGCAAAGTCGTCACGCCCGTAATGCAGCTGCACACCGTCACGGTGCCGCGACAGTCCAACATAGGCCGAATGCCGATCCATCCCCGGCGTCGCCAGCACATGCGTGGCGTCCACCGTCACGCCCTGCGACTTGTGGAAGGTCGCAGCATAGCCATGATCGACATACGCATAGTCCTGAAGGTCGAACGCCACCTTGCGCCCGTCGTCGAGCTGCACAGTCATCCGCTCGGCCGACACCTGCTCCAACGTGCCGAGCGTGCCGTTCTTCACCCCCAGCTCACGGTCGTTTTTGAAGAACATCATCCGGTCGCCGCTGGCGAACTCACGAGGCCCCCGCTCCGCCTTGACGCTGACATCGGCGCCCAGCTCACCGCTGGCCCGGACATGCGCACGGGCCAGCTGGTTAAGGTCGTACACCTCGGCATTGGTATGGGTGAGGATCATCCGCGTCGCTTCCGGCGCCGCCTGGCGCTCGCGGTCCCAGCCCGCCATCAACGCTTCACGTGCGCCCTCCCGGGTCTCACTGGCATGCACCATGTCATGCTCACCGTAAGCCAGCAGCGCTTCTACCGTGCGCCCGGTCGCCAACGCCCGTGTAGCATCCCGCTGCCAGTCCTCACGCTGCCGGCGGATCTCGGTGATCTCCACCGCGCCGTGTGCCTGAGATAGCGACCGGAACGCCGCCCCTGCCTCGATCGCCTGCAACTGCTCGGGGTCACCGACCAGCACCACCTTGGCACCAGCTTCGCGGGCATGGCTGAGCACCCGCTCCATCTGCCGGGTACCGATCATCCCCGCCTCGTCGACCACCAGCACGTCGCGCGACGTCAACTGCTCACGTCCCCGCGCCCACTGATACTCAAGGCTTGCGATAGTACGCGACGCGATCCCCGATCCACCTTCGAGGTTTTCCGCAGCGATGCCGGAAAGGGCCGCGCCGCGCACCTGGTAGCCAGCCCCCTCCCATGCCTCGCGCGCCACCCCCAGCATCGCCGACTTGCCGCTACCCGCATAGCCAACCACCGATGCCAGCCGGCGCTCACCCGTCACATGATCAAACGCATCACGCTGTTCACCCGACAGCACCATGCCCCGATCGGCCGCGGCATCGATCGCCTTGTCGCGGTGCCGGTCAGCAACACCGTAATCGCCACGATCCGCCAACTCACCCGCAGCCACTTCGAGGCGCTCCTCGACCGCAATCATCTCGCGGCTGGTGAACCGTGGCTGCCCGCGTCCGTCCTTGCCTAGCGCCACCAGCTCAGGCGAACTTCGCACGGCGCCCATCACTGCGTCGAACTGGTCCTTGCCGTCGGAATGCCGGAACGCGAACGTTGCCAGATCACGCGTGGTGAACGTCGCCTGCCCACGGGTGATTGCGTCCAGCGCGACGTTCGGATCGGCGATAATCTTCTCGCCGTTCTCGCGCGCGATGCGGACATGATCTGCTGCCCGCTCAGCACCCTCATCCCGCTCCAGCCGGCGCATCCCCGCTGGCCCGATCTTGTTCTGTGGTTCTAGCTGTATGCCCTGCTCGACATAGGACCGATGATCGATCCGTGCATCGATCCCAAGCTCAGCTAACCGTTCATTGACGTGCGCACTCCATGCCTCGCGCCAATGCTGAAGCAGGGCGCGGTCATTCCAGTCGCGGTTCTTGTTGCCAAAGCCATCCGGCCCAACGTCGCGCATCGACAACATGACATGGGCATGTGGCTTGGGACTGCCGTCCGTCGCATGGTCCCAGTGCACATTGAGATCTGCCACCATGCCGCGATCAACGAACTGCGTTTTGACGTAATCGCGTGCCAGCGCGATGCCATCCTCGCGGTTCAGCTCTTTGGGAATTGAGAACTCGACTTCGCGCGCCAGCTGCGCATCGCCCCGCTTCTCGCCTGCCTCAACCTCGTTCCACAAGGTAATCCGATCTGCCAGTCGCTCAGGCGCGCCTTCTGGTAGCATCACCTCAGAGTGGATTACCCCTGCCTTGTTGGAGAAATCATGATGACGGCCAAGCCGTTCATCGGGCAATCGTGATGCTGACCGGTACGCGGCAGCCGCAACCGCGCTGCTGCCGGACTTGCGACTGATGATTTTGGCATTGAAGTGGTAGATCGCCATACCGGACCGCCTCATGTGGTTTTTAGCGTGCAACCGGCAGGTTGTATAGGCGCGCATTCGACCACTCCTTCGTCGGGCACTCGTGACTTGCCGCACTCGATCCGAAATGTCATGCTGGTGGCACCCGGTTTGACCACGAGGAGCAAGTTCGATGCGCAAGGTGCGGGACTATGATGCTGAGCTAAAAGCGCTGACTGATCGCGCACGTGGTTTGAAAGCAAAGAAGGTTCAGCAGCTCGGTGATTTGGTGGCTGCCACCGGTGCTGATAGCCTTGATTCTGAAACGCTAGCTGGTGCGCTGCTGGCAGCGATTGCATCAACCGACGAGGCGCAAAAGGAGGCGTGGCAGAAAAGCGGTGCCGCCTTTTTTCAGCGACGGGCACGTAAAAACAGCAAACGCACTGGCGGTGACGAAGCGGTCAGTACTTCGAACAGCACAGGCGATCCGACGCGTTGAGACCAACCGGTATTCCGCTGATCGACGAGGCTGGGTCATGGATCGACGCGAACGTACACGACATCTGATCGAGTTGGGCGGCCTCGTTCAGAAAGCCGGACTGGTCGAACTCACCGACGACGACCGTGCCACCATCTACGGTGCGCTGCTAGAGCTTGCCGGCAAAGCACGAAGTGATGATTCCGCCTCCGCGCTTGCCCTCTGGAAACGGCGCGGCAAGCGAGCATTCGACAGTGAAACCCTAGCTGCGGAGACAGGCGAATGACTGGACCTGATCAAAAGTCGCAAACCGGTAATGGTGACCTGTGGGAAAGGCTGATTGAAGGCCTGGAACGTGGTGATCTTCAGCCCTGCGCTGATCATCTCAAGGCTGGTCGGCCGATCTATGTAGCAGACGGGCACACACCCGACAGCGCAGTCACTAAGCAATACCCCGACGGGCACCGCGAGCTGGTTCGTATCGATTCTGACGGCCAGCATATCATTGGTCCCCTGCCTCCCGTGGAACCACGCATATGATCTGGCGCACCGGCAGCGAACGCCGCACCATTTCCTGGATCACGATCACCGTTATGGTGATTGTCGCCTACTACGTCGTTCAGGGCATTAACGCGTACGTCTTCACCATCCCGTCCCTAAAGTTCGGCTTCATCCTCATGGGCGTCCTAGTCGCCCTGATGTGGATTCCGGTATTTCGCTGGCACGCGCCTTCGGGCGAGCGATCCACCCTGCTTGGCTCTGCTCGCCTTGGCGCTGACCACGAGGTCGCCGCGCTGGAGAACGGCACCGGCGACCTGCTCGTCGGCCGTGCCGTGAAAAGCGGAAAGTTGCTGCGTCAGGATGGCCCTGCCCATCTCGTCACCATCGCACCCACCCGGTCCGGTAAGGGCGTCGGCACCATCCTGCCCAATCTTCTAACCATCGAACGTGCTTTGGTCTGCATCGATCCCAAGGGCGAAAACGCCCGTGTCGCAGCCCACGCTCGTGGCAAGTTCGGGCAGGTGCACTGTCTCGACCCGTTCGGCGTCTCCGGCCGACCCACAGCCCGCTACAATCCGCTCGATCGCATGGACGCCGGTGACATTGATCTGGTCGACGATGTGGCAGCGCTCGCCGACGCCATCGTCCAGGATGACGATGCTGGTGGCGATGCCACCCACTGGAACGAGGAAGCCCGTGCGCTCATCGCCGGTGTGATCCTCCATATCGTCGCTACAGAGCCGCTGGAGCGCCGCTCGCTGCTTACGTTGCGCGAGTACCTCACTTTGGCTCCAGCGGGCTTCTCGGGGCTCCTGGAGGCCATGCAGGGCAACCCCGCCGTCCATGGGCTGGTCGCACGCGCCGCCAACCGTTTCCTCGGCAAGGCCGATCGCGAGGCTTCGGGTGTGCTGTCCGCTGCCCAGCGTCATACCCACTTCCTCGACAGCCCGCGCATCGCCGACTGCATCGCCACGTCCGATTTCCGCTTCGCTGACCTGCGCAGCGGTTCGGTCACGATTTTCCTGTGCCTGCCGCCTGATCGCATCGACGCCTACAGCCGCTGGCTGCGTCTGATCGTCGTCGAAGCGCTCACCGCGCTAGCGCGCACCCCCGCCCTGCCCGGCCGGAAGCCCGTGCTGTTCCTGCTCGACGAGTTCGCAGCGCTAGGCCGGCTCGAGCCTGTTGCCCGCGCTATGGGCCTGATAGCTGGTTATGGTGTCCAACTCTGGCCGATCCTGCAGGACATTCACCAGCTTCGTCACCTTTACGGCGACCGCGCCGGTACCTTCCTCGCCAACGCGGGTGTCCTCCAGGTGTTCGGCGTCAACGACCACGATACTGCCGATCTGATCTCGAAAATGATCGGTGAGGAAACCGTCGAGTACCGTTCCGAAGGCTGGTCCACCAACTACGGTAAGGACCTTATTGGCAGCACCACGCACGGCAGCACTGTCAGCGAACATGCGACCGCACGCCGACTATTCACGCCCGACGAGATCATGCGCCTTGGCTCTGATCGCCAGCTCTTGCTCCGTCCAGGGCAAGCCCCACTCCTCACCGGGCGGATCGTTTATTATCGCGATGCTGAGTTCGTCGGGAAGTTCGACACAGTTTAATTCTTTGTCGTGAATGACAGCATTGTTGGAATGCAGATTCGCGTAATGCTCTTGCTTAAGCAAGCATCGAGTCCGACAGGTTCGATCACGGCAAGAATGTTAGGAGCAGTCTCTGCATCGGCATCGACGGCATAAATGCGGGCTGACTTACCAGCATAAGTTAACGCGTTGTCGGGTCTGATCTGCCGATGCGTTTATATTATTTGGCTAGCGACGCTGACATTTGCGTTAGTGTTAATGTTATTATTTTCAGTTAGGTTAGTTAAGGTAAAAATAAGCGTTTAGATTCAATAAGTTGCATCAAGATTTGTGTACGATAGACGAATAAATGTGTTCGATAGACGGGCTTTATGTGCTCGATAGACGGTTGGCTTGTGCTCAATAGGCGAGGAGGTGTATTTCTTGTGCTCGATAGACGAGGATCTCCTAGCTCGGCATCATTTTACCGCCGGCAAATCGCTGCAGCAGATCAGCAAAGTCCGCTGCGGTTGCCATTTCCGTCGGTTCGACCGGCGGAAGGATTTCGAGATCACGACAAGGAGCGTGCTTTTCAAATCGCTCCGGGGAATCTCCCGTTCGTCTATCGAGCACGTCCTGAGAGGCTCGTCTTTCGAGCACGTTCGAACGACGAGTGAATACCGCCTTCAAGCCTTTGATTCCGCGAACTGATTTGAAATCCGCCAGCCGTTTCCCCTCAGCATCACCAATAAGCGCAATGTGGACCTCGTATTCAGGCAAATCATTCGCTTCGACGATTTGGCCTAGGAACCGCTTGAAATTGCGTTTGTCATCATCGCTATAACCAATCTTCTCTGCGAGCTTTGGCAGACTGATTGTCCAGTGTGACTGCCGGCCGCAATGTTTACGGGCAAGTTCGTACACCCGGCGAGCCACTCCGCTCGTTAGCTGAAAATAGGCGCTGTCGATCGAGAGAATCGTGCGGTCTTCGACAATTTGGCGCCACACCCAGTCTTCGAGTTCAACCTCGCACATGCCGAGTACTGGCTTTCCATTGATCATGCGCTCAGTCATGCGGCCCGACTTTATCCAAGAAAAGAAGGTTCGCTCAGTCTGACCGTTCTTGGTAGCTATATTTGTACGGATCGAAGTCGATTGGAGGCGATCGAATGCCGAGACTAGATCTTCATAGGCCCTACCACCGGCGGAACGGCCGCATGATATAAAAAAGTCATGCGCGTGAAAGCGAACTTTCTGAGAGACAGTGACGCCTTCATTAAGCATACGATTGATCTGGGATGCGACATAGATCAATATGTCTTTGTCCCAAATTGTTGCTAGGCCTCTATGACCAGGCTTTACTTCAATGCGGACTTTACCGTCATCATAGACGCGCGTCTCGAACACTGGTTGCTTGGAGATCGCGAAAAATGGATACTCCATCAAGTTCATGATGTCACGGTGGCGAAGCTGTTCCTGCCGATCGAGAAACAGGTTTGGGATGATCTTTAATTGGCTTTCCATACTCCGCCCCATTTGTGCTCGATAGACGAACCTCGATGTACCACAATGTGCTCGAAAGACGAATCTTTTTGTGCTCAAAAGACGAATCTTTTTGTGCTCGATAGACGAGTAGACGCAGCTAACCGCGCTTGGCGAATACCCACCGTCGACATGAGCTAGCGGATTGTCGCCCAGCGCATCGATCAGCGTCTTAGCTGTCGCGACAAGGCGGGCGACATGCGCCCATCCCACTGCGCCCGGCTGCATCCTCCCGCGACGCGCAATCGTCCTGCGCTTCGAGCAGTGGTTTTCTAGTGTGGCATAGTGGCATGCTCCCGAACGGTATTCGCAGTAACCTAAGCTTACCGGGACAACCGAACGGGTTGGTTTCTACAATATCGTCTTTCCACGATCGGCAAAGCAGACACTGGAAACTGTCAGTCTGAGTTCCTCTCCATGCCTGATGCGCCGGCTCGAGAACGTACGCGGCGAATTCAGCCTGACCGCGCTCGCCTATAATATCAGACAAGCCATCACCCTGGTCGGTGTCCCGGGCCTGATCGCCGCAGCGAGGGCGTAAAACGGCCCTTTCGTGCCCCAATGAACCGCTGGGCTTCGGATAACGGCTTCTGGAGGTCTCGATGTGGTCAGAGGGCAGCGATTACGCCGTGTTCGGCTTGGGCGGCCGCTCAGAGGAAAACCCGCCACTGTCCAGGCGCTGCTCACGGCTTTCCACACGCTCTGTGTGAATTATGCATCAGAGGCCACCGTGGCTCATCTTACATTGCCGTTATAATCCCTTCGCTGGCACGGATGTATCTGGCTGCGTCAAGTTGAGCACTTCCAATCTTGCAGCGCCGCCTCTCCTTCTGATCAGGCTCCCCGTTGGAACCTGGTATGTACCGTGCTTCGTGAACCGCTCGACACGGTAAACACCGCGATCAGCGCCGCCGGTCGAAAAGCCAGTGTAGCGTCGTTCGGACACCTGCTTAAGCAAATATCCCGCCCATCCAGTCGAGCGCGAGCCGCGCAGGATTTCTAGCTGGTCCGTCTTGCCGTCGGGTTGCATCCAGAATCTGATGTCGACCCATTGGATCGGATCGACGTCGGACGATCTCGCGCGAACCGGGTTGCGCAAGTCGAACTTACGCGCTTCGTCTTGCGCAGCCGCCAGCGCCGTAGGTCGATACGGCGGTGCCCAAACCAGTTCAGGGCGGGGCGAGCCATCGCGACCGATCGCACGCACCAGCTGGTCAATCTGCGCGGTGTCTTTTTGTCCCGCCGCCAGGCGCAACCGGACAACTTGCAGCAGGTTGAGCAATTTTGGATCCGCCGCGATCGGCCGGCTTTCGTTTTGGGAACTGGCAAGGCGCTGGCAGGCTTGCTTGCGACCGCATTGATCCTCGTAGGCCTATGCTTGTAGGCTGAAGAGCAGCGAGATGGCCTATGACGTTTGACCCTCCAAGGATGCTCAAACGTAACCAAAACCGTGTAAACGTATTTCTGTAAAAGCGTATTTTTACGTTTTAAGAGCCTATTTCATAGCCGGATGCCGGATGCCGGATGCCGGATGCCGGTCCGTAGTGGAACTGCGATCTCACCCATCAACGCTGCCGGGTCCGCACAGCCAATGATTGCTCATGCTTGCGCTACACTTTCCTCCCGCCGCAAAACGTGAGTCAACTCACCCTCCTTACGTCTCCGCACATTTACGAAGGATCGTATATACAGAATTGCAGAACGCCAGTTTTCAGTTTACCCGCATAAAAGTAAAGACGGGTAAACATAAACCATTAAAAGCGGTTTGTCGGATCGGCGGGTAACCGGCAAAACGTAAAACCAGAAAGGCGTATTACATGATCGTCGGTGTTTTGAACCAGAAGGGCGGGGTTGGTAAAACGACCCTCAGCGTCAACATTGCAGCAAGCTTCGCGCGCCTTGGTGGACGAGTCCTCCTGATCGATGCCGATCCGCAGGGCAGCTCTCTGGACTGGGCAGCGGCTAGGCAGGAAGCACCGCTGTTCTCCGTTGTAGGTTTGCCGCGTGCGACAATCCACAAGGAAATTGAAGAGATTGGGAAGGGGTATGACCACGTCATTATCGACGGCCCGCCGCGGGTAACGGAGCTTGCCCGGTCGGCGATTATGGCCTCCGACGTGATCCTCATTCCCGTCCAGCCGTCACCCTACGATATCTGGGCCGCAGATGAGGTGGTGAAGCTGATTGCCGAGGCGCGAGTCTACCGAGATAAGCTTAAAGCCGCCTTTGTGGTAAATCGCAAAATCGCAAATACAGCAATAGGTCGGGACGTCGGCGAGGCGTTAGGGGGCTATGATCTGCCGACTTTTAAGGCTCAGATCGTCCAACGGGTCGTGTTCGCCGAGGCGGCAGCGCAGGGAAGGGCGATTTACGAGATAGACGAGACCAGTGCGGCGTCGAAGGAGATCGAGGCGGTACGTGACGAGTTGATGGAGCTGATGGTATGACGAAAAAAGTATCGATTGGCGCACGCCCGACGATCGCAAAGCCGGCACCGGCCGAAGCAGATCAATGGGTCGAGAACCGCGCCACCGTCGTTCCAGAGGCTGACGTACCGACCAAGCGACTCACGATCGACATCCCGGCGGAATTGCATAGGCGTATCAAATCACAATGCGCCCTTCGGGGAACGAAGATCGCAGACGAGGTCCGGGAACTACTCTTACAGAAATACGGAAAGGAGTAAAACCGCATAACCGCATAACCGCATAACCGCATGATATTTTAGGCGCTTATGCGTTATGCGTATCTATTAATGTGGGCTGTTAAAGCCGGACTGCCGCCAGTATTTTATGGTGCGATCTTACGTTGGAATGGAAGTAAGCTGGAGGGACATCTGCGCGCTCAGCAGTTTGGGCTACCGGTCCCCAGCTTCACTTCCATCCACCTACGACCGGTAACGGCGGCGGAGGTTACGACGCACTAACATTCAAACTGACCACCTAGTGGGGCTGCTCGATTGTGACGATCCGGTAGCATCCCACGACTAAGCGTCTGCTTCTTGCTCGTCACCCTCTAACGGCACCCGCAGGCCCAAGGCGGAGGAGGGCGAGGGGCTCGGACGGTGCCACAGCTGGCCTTTGCATTACTCAAAGTCGTGTATGGTACGTCTGATCCGGATGGCTGCTGGAATATCGTTTTTGACTGATTATCTCGGCGGCATGACGATGGAATCAGACCTGTACCGGCAGCGAGCGCACGAGCAGCGTGAAGAGGCAGCAAAGACAACCCTACCGAACGTTCGCGCCAGAGCTCTTCTTGCGGCCGAGCGCTGGGATGTGATGGCTGATCAGTCTGAACGGTCAACCGCGGCAGCGGCAAGGCGGGACGATGAGAAATCGGTCAGGGATGCTGACAGAGCAGCCGCGAGGTAGAACCGTCACAATCAAAGGGCGTCATCGCCGCCTTCAGCGGGCGCTACACCATCGGCATTGACGAGACCGACGCCGACCAGGGTGCCAATCAGCTGAACCCGCTTCTCGATCAGATCGAGCGGCGTGCGACGCAACTCCAGTATGTAGCGGCCGTCAAGGCATCTGGGGGAAGGAGCTTGCACCTGCCGTCTTCTCAGGCAGCAAAATTGCAAAGACCCAAGGTGGCGATGACGTGGCATTGGTGGGCCCGGCAGGACTTGAACCCGCGACCTAGCCGTTATGAGCGGCCAGCTCTAACCAACTGAGCTACAGGCCCACGGCCTTTCCTATGTCGTCAGCGTTCGTGTCGCGCAATGGCTGGTTGCGGCTCTCCGGGCGTTCGTTCGGCAATCCGCGCAGATTAGTCCACCCATTCGCCGGAAGGACGTCAGCTCACCGCGCGTCCCCGTTTTGAGCTTGCGTTTACCGGTAACTGTCAGGTGCTTGACAACAGGGGGGGCGTCCTGCACGCTTTGGTCCTTTATGGGTGGTACGTATTTGCTCGATCCTTTTTAAGCCCTTAAAAGCACCATAAGGGACCGGTCAGGGGCTGGTACGTAAAAGGTATACCCAAATGGTACCGGCAGAATCACAATCGGTCGGACGGTTGTTGGAGCAGAAGGGCAGAGGGGACGCTGGCTGTACTTCTTACTGGAGCGCTGACGATCTGCCGCCTGCGCCTTCTAAACCGCTCGATAATGAAACGCTAATTGTGGTAGGCGTTCGGGATGGACCTTGAAGAAGACGCAACCGTATTCTTCCGGATAGCGCCCGACTTCCCGCGTGAAGATGTGGAGTTCATCGCCTCGCGCCTTGCGGCGTCGAACAGCCTTGTGCCGGGCTTCATTCCGCCATCAGCAGGGCCGATCTCGCTGGAGGCGCTTCTCTACGCCGAACTGATCGACGAAACTGGCACGGTCGTATTGCTTGATCGAAATATCGCGTCACGGATGGCCAAGATAACGCGCGAGGGGGCATCGCGCCCGCTTGACGGTCCCACTCAGGTCGCCGTTGATCTGATGGCGCTGTCGCAATCGATGAACCTAGATCTTGAGCCCGTAATTGCTTTTCGAGAGCTAGCACAAGGACAAGGCAATGACGCAGCCTTGGAAGAGTTGCGTTGGTTTCGCGCAGCTGATCACGGTCAAGCGCATGCCTGGATCGATGTTGCTCTCGGACGCGCGGACGCGCTTCCGTCCGTTCCGGACTCTGATAAAGAAGACCATGATCTGGCCGCGCCACTTCATCGCTGGCGCTGCAACTACGCCGTACTACTAAAGGCGGCCGAACTCGAACTCATGCCGTTGCCGCCAAAGGACCGAATGGCCCGCCTTCTTGACTGGATGGCGTCCGACTTTATCATTGCCGGACCGGCAGCTCTCTTCTGTGCAATGTTTTTCAGTCCGTTCGCCAGCAAGGCAGGCCTGTTCAAGCATCTACGGTCGCCGGATCGACGGCGCGCTCTTTCCGGGATCCGCAATGCGGCGTGGGACGTCACATATCTGAGCGGCCTTTCCCGTCGGGTCATCGCAGAGCCCTACGAAACGAAACGCCATCTTTTAGCGACTGCAGATCGCGCCCTCGCTGAGATTGCACCGCTCATGTTCATCGACGCCCAAGATATGGAGACGTTTGGCCAGGCACTTTGCGTTCAGATTGAACCGTGGTGGCGTCGCGATGCTGCAGCAGTCGCGAGTTGGTTTGCTTCCGCTATCACCACAGGCGCTCAACGGCTTCCTCCGGAGGCGGCGAAAGGTGTAACGGACTACGTCGGTGACCTTATCGCCAATGGTGAACGGCAAATGCTTACTGGCTAATCCTGCGGTCCCGAGCCTCCCATGGTCAGCCTTTTATCGATTAGAAACATTCGTTTGTGTAAATGCATTGGGCGGGCCAGCTGCATCAGGCCTGTTTCCGCGGCAAGATACAGACTTCGCGATCAATGAGAACGAAGCCGCAAACGGCAACGATGCATGGGACGCGATCTGCCGATCGGCTCCAGCTGAACAAAGCATGAGAGGCAGGCCGTGGGTCGTGTAAAAGCGCGCTATCTATTCGAGGAACGAGATGAGCGATCGACATCGGGGAATGCTGAAGCATCTGCTGGATACGCCCCAGCGCGCAAGAATTCGGGACGAGTTGAAGAAGACAAGCGATCGCCTGAAAAGTGATCCCGATGGCGCAATCACGTCGGCACGAACGTTACTAGAGACGGTGTGCCGGTTCATTCTAGATGGTCTCGATCAGCGCTACGCAACCGACGGCGATTTACCAAAGATGTACTCTCTGGTTGCCGATGCTTTGGGATTATCGGCTGGGAAGAGTACAAGCGATATCAACAAGCGCTTCTTCGGCTCGGTTCATACAATCATTCAGGCTGTCGGCGAGCTACGAAACAGGATCGGCGATGCGCATGGCCGCAGTGGCGCGGAGCTCCATGCGTCACAATCGCAAGCCGAACTTGCAGTTAGTCTGGCTGAGGCGATGACGAAGTTTCTATTGGTCGCCTTCGATGCCCATGTTGAAAGTGCTCACAAGCTGGCGCGCGACGGACAGGCAATCCTAAAGTTTAACATCGCAACAGTCTGGCGGCTCGTCGATCACGCTAGAAACGCGCCCGAGCACGTTCCGTCGATGGATGACGAAGACGGACCTGAACCAGCGCTGTGGCTTGTCGGTGATACCGGCGTTTATCTCATGAGCAATGGAAGCCCGCCCATTTTGCACGATGGCGAAATCGTGAGTGTAAAGAACGCAGCAGGGTATCGACGACTCTGCGCCTATGCGAACGGATGCGGTCCCGACGATGAAGTGGACGACTGGTGGCCGATCCACACGGCGATTGAAGGAGGAGACGATTTCTCCCGAACGCTTCCCGTCCACCTTATTCGCCGTCCGCTTGAGGAATCAGAATCTCATATAGTCGTCCTAGCATCACCCAGCGGCACGGAAGTATACAGCGATACCGAGTGGGGCGAGCGGATTGCAATGGTCCACTGAGAGTCCCCTTATGCGGGGGCGGGGACCGCATCGAAGCGGGTCGCAGATGCAATTCCGTGCGCAACCATTCTAAGTATTTTTAATCATCTCCGCGGCCAAACAGGATCACGTCATAGAAGGGGAGAGGCTGCACCACGCCTCACGTGTGAACACTACGCTAGCGCATGCGACCGGAGTTCTGTCTTGAGCAGCGAAGAAGCCATCCCCCGGTCCGATTTCTCGTCCAAATTGGATGCTTTTTCGACAATTAATAAAAACATATTTCTAGCTGTCATTCGATAAGTTTGTTATAGTTATTAAATGGATGCCGAAAAGCCGCTACGAGTCCTAACAATCGATGGGGGTGGGATGCGAGGTATTTACTCCGCGGCATTTCTTCACGAGCTTGCGGCGCTTTTTGCAAGCAAGCGTCAATGCTTTCCACTGGACATAGGCAAAGGCTTTGACCTTATTGTTGGGACGAGTACGGGCGCAATTGTTGCGTGCGCACTTGCAATTGGTGAGCCTATGTCAAAGGTAGTGGACCTGTACCGTAAGCATGGACCAAAGATCTTTCCGGAACGGGTTCCATCATCCACCATCTCAGTTTTGGCACAGATGCCGCGACGATCATCTATCAACCGACGGGGCTCGGAGGCCCTAAAATCTGCGTTATCCGACGTGATGGGAACCAAAACGTTTCGAAACGTCACGCAAGATAGAGGCATCGCTCTCTCGATCCCAGCGGTTGAGATGAGCCAACAGCAGTCATGGGTTTTTAAAACGGGCCACTGGGGCGGCTCACGCGATGATAACACCCTCCTAGTCGACGCGTGCTTGGCAACAAGCGCCGCCCCAATTTTTAGGTCTTTGGCGGCCATTGATGATCGCGGTGGGCTGGGCGGCCATACGGTCTTTGCAGATGGCGGCCTTTGGGCGAACAATCCTGTCTTGGTCGGGCTATTAGATGCCGTCAAAATGGACAATAAGAGGCCGATCGAGATTTTTGCTCTTGGAACTTATCCGAAGCCCGATGGCGAGCGTATCGCCAAAAAGAATCTCGATCGTGGATACGTCGATTGGCAATTTGGCGCGAAGGCAGCGGCCGTGAGCATCTCTGCTCAGGAATTTGCTTTTGACAACATGGCTAGGTTATTTGCCGCGGAATTTACAAAACTAGGTCGGTCAATCCGAGTAGTCCGCTTCCCGAAAGGTGAATTAAGGCCAGATATCGTACCACACCTCGAGTTGGACAATTCATCTGAGGAAGCGATGTCGGCCTTAATCGACCAAGCGCGGGCTGATGTAAACCGCGCCAAAAGCGCTTGCGATGATGAGATGAATAGCACAGGCCAGCTAATAAAGGGCCTGTTCGACAATATGCCGTGTAGAGAGGGTTTACCCGTATAATGTTTAACACATCGACGCAGGTAAAGGGCTATCATAACGAGAAGGTTGCGATCGTCGGTCAGGCTCGTAAAGATATGCGGTCTCGCCGTGACACTAATCGCGATCGCTTAAAGGCTGGCCTCGAAAGGGACGGCAAGCCAAAGCCGCTCGGCTCACATACGCAAGGCTCGTATGCGATGCACACGATGGTTCAAGATGACAATCTCGATTATGACATCGACGATGGTCTCTACTTTAAAGCTAGCGATTTAGTCGGTTCTCAGGGGGCTGCCATGTCTGCTCTTGACGTACGCAAAATGGTTTGCGCAGCTGTACAGGACGACAAATTTAATACGGCACCCGATGTTAGAACGAACTGCGTTCGTGTCTATTACAATACTGGCTATCATGTCGATATCCCAACATATCGACGAATCGAGACTACCAACATTTGGACCAACAAGCCTGAATACAGCTACGAGCTTGCGGGGGCAAGCTGGCGAAAATCTGACGCTAAGCAGGTCACAGTCTGGTTTCGAAAGACGAATAAGGAATTAAGTCCGGAGGCAGTAGGGGAGGGACAGTTTCGGCGCGTCGTCCGATACCTAAAGATATTCAGCAAAAGCCGTACTTCTTGGAAGGGAAAAAACCCGAGCGGGTTTGCGCTGACCAAGTTAGCGTCTGAGTGTTTCGTCAGCAGGCTCAATCGTGACGACGAGGCTCTTCGCAGTACGATGAAGGCTATTGCAGACCGCCTTATGTACGATAAGACGGTACAGCACCCAGTAGTGGATGAATATCTAATCTCCGATGGGGATCCTCGACCTACGCATTTAATGGACCGCTTGAATGAAAACCTTGGTCACCTCAACGTTCTCGATGGGGCCGATTGCACTTATGAAAAGGCAATGAAAGCCTGGGATAAGGTTTTTTGCACAAGCTGGTTTTCTGAGCAACCGCCAGAGGATGGTGACGATGACGGTGAGCCGAAGTCCCCTGTAAATAAGAGCGGAGGCGGGACGTACGCTACCAGTTAGATGGCATCATGAATATTTTTGCTAATGCCGTCAGGATAATAGATGATTGGCTTCGGGTCGCCTTCCCAGAGGCGGCCCGAGCTACTTCTTGGCAGCTTGATAGGAGCGGCTTCAGTCCGTCGTTGACAGGGTGGCGCCTACGTCTGAGGCAGGACGTATCATTGCTCATCGCAGTGGATCAGCTATTCCCATACTCAAAGCCCGTTGCTGCTTTCTTCGGACCTGGCGCGCCCAAAAACGGTCCACATATCGAGGACGATGGGCGCCTGTGCCTAGTTACGTCCGACACGACAACGGACAGCCTCGATCCAGTCGGTGTGATGGCACATTTCATAACGAAAGCGTCTAGTTTGCTAGAGGCCTTAGGCCGCAGCGAGCTGCGAGAAGACTACGTCGTTGATTTCGAGGCTTACTGGTCGCGCAGCAGGACAACGGGTCGATCAGTTCAGATACTGTTCGATATCGCACCGCCAACGCGACCTCTGTTCCTAAGCACCTATGGCAGTCAGCAAATCGTCTCGGACGATGAAGAACGACTGCGTCGTTGGCTTCAACATAGGGTCGGGGAGAGCTACAAGGGGGATTTGAAGCGCTCTCTCTTTATATGGATGGAGATCCTTCCTGAGCCGTCCGCTTACCCAAAATCGTATCGCGATTTGCGTGCTTTATTCGAGGAGGCCAACCATGCCTCAACGTCGGATGACGTGCTACCGATCGACGGTGCGGGTGGGGTAGTAGTGCTAGGTGGTCCGTCTTCAGCAGGACGCACTGCTGGTGGCGCCATCATTTTGTCGTCTGGCGCAGAGCGTGGAAAGAACAAGGGTTTCCGGCCTGGCAAGACGCCCACCGCATCTCTTCCGTCCAGTCTGAAACTTGACCGAGCGGCCATCAGATCAGTGGATGCTGCTACTTCTAGAATTCCATTGTTACAACTGATATACTCAGATACCGCGCATATTGCGGTACTCGGCTGTGGATCTTTGGGCGCCGGAACTGCAAAGCTATTAGCGCAGCAGGGTATCAAAAAATTCAGTTTCTTTGACCCCGATACTCTTGGTTGGGAAAATTTAGGCCGACACGAATTGGGTGCTAGAAATGTCGGTGCCAACAAGGCCGACGCGCTTAAAGCTAAGCTACTTTCGGACTTGCCTGACATAGTGGATATAGCTAGCTACGGTACGGATTGGCGACAAGCTATCGCTAATGATCGATCGGTATTTGAAGGTGTCTCGCTGATTATAAGTGCAACTGGCGATTGGGGATCTAACGCCGCACTAAGCGATTTGCAGTCGAATGGCCTCTTGGAGGTCCCGGTAATTTATACGTGGCTCGAGCGGAATGCGATCGCCGCCCACGTTGTTGCATTGCAGGGATCAAAGGCGAGCCTTCGCAACGGCTTCGATAACACCGGTAGGCCACTCACGATGGCTGCGTCTTGGTGGTCAGAGGATCAGGACCCTCGCTGCGGAGGGGCTGCATCACCGTACGGAGCAATCGATCTTGCGGCTGGGCAAAGTCTCGTTGCTCGGGCGGCGTTGGATATCGCATCAGGAAGCGCCGTTGCGCCGGTATGGCGGGTATGGGTAGGGCTTTCCTCTGACCTTGAGCAAGCGGGGGGCTTTTGGTCAGCTGCTTTCAAGTCTGTCGTCGGCGATCCCGGTGAAGGCGGGAAGATGATGGCTGCTCATTGGCGGACGGAGTGAGACGGTGGAAGCCATTGAGCAGGTAGTCACCTACGAAGGTCCAGACGGCCTTATCATGCATATTGAGCAGCCTGTACTCACGCATCTTTATGCCAATGCTCAACGTAGATGCTGGTCACGCGAGGCAGGCGGCCAGCTATTCGCTTCAATCAAGAATAATCGTTGGGTCGTAGCGAAAGCGACTGGTCCTCGTCCGACCGATTTTCGCTCGCGATTTGCATTTCGTCCCGACCGGAAGGCTGAAAAATCTGAGATTCTTGCGCTTTTTCGAACGGGCCTGCATTACGTGGGCGATTGGCATACTCACCCTCAGGACGTTCCATCACCGTCGTATACGGACATTCGTAACATCACCGAAACCGTTCAAGCTTCTGAGCACTCGCTACCGGGATTTCTAATGGCTATCGTTGGCCGCTTACCGGCACCTGACGGCCTGTGGCTTTCTTTCCACGACGTTCGTGGCAGCTATTCCCAATGTCACCTTCACCGCAATCAGTCGAGCGCGCGCTAGCAAAGCCGTCGATGTACCGCCCGACCTGATTCTCAGCGACCGCGATCCGCGCCAGGCGAATAATATGCTAGCGGTCTTGATCCTTCATGGGCTTGTTGAACACGCGTGGAAGCCTCTTGAAGGTTGTGCTTAGCTTGGGCGCCGCGAATGCCCGTCAATTGGCTGTGCGGAGGATGTCACAGCCGGCAGGATACGTTGGTGATAGGTGTCAGAGACGAAGTCGATGAACGCAACGGCCGCCCCGACTGCAAGCCGTGCGTGGCGGGGCTCCAACCCGCGGTGTCGACCGTCGCGGCCATGGCCCGAGCCATAGAGGCCGCGGATCTCCGACAGGTATTGGGTAATGGTGGTTAAGTTGCGAAGCAGCATCCGTATAGCGTCGGCACCCTTCGCTTCGTCAGGGATGCCTTCTGGCACGAGCTTGAGCTCCTTGGTGAGCAGCTTGGTCAGCTCGGGCAGTGTCACCTTCTTGGAAAACTCGACACCCTGCCGCGTGAGAATTGATTTGCAGCAGGTCTCCACCAGATCCTTGGCGGTGCCGATCGCGAGCGCGGGATCAGCCTCGACAGCGACCTCGAGCCGCTCGATCTCTTTCTGCATCCAGCCCGCATCAAGCGCGTCCGCGACCGTCCGCGCTCGCGAGACTGATCGGCAGCCAGCGAGCCCTGCGCGCCGGGCTACAAAGCGCGGACGTCCTGCAATCCGTTCTTCCTCGACCAGCTCCCAACCATCCTGGCGCAACTGATCGTTATATTGTGCCGCGAGCCCGATCGCTTCGTCCTTGTCGGGACGAACAACTGGGTGGACGGTCTCGCAGAGGAACCGCAAAAAAACGTCATCCGACCCACTCGCCAGCCCAAATCGGGTATCATCGTATACCCAGTGGTCGTCCCAATCGGAGTTATTGACGCGGTGCTGGTAGATGTCGCCGGCCGCATCTTTGTAGCGCGAGTCATAGGACGGCAGCGCGTCGAGGCTATATAGCCGGGCGAGAAAGTCGACGTCGTCGAGCTTGCCCGACCACGCGACGTTATCAATCCGCAGGCCGTCAATGATGTTTTGCCGGGTCTGCCGGCGAACGCGGTCATTGGGTTTGGCGGGCCTGCCTAGGGCGACTAGCCGTGGCACCAGCTTCGTACTGTACCAATCTTGTGTGAAGGGTTCGAGCACGGCTTTGAGGCGCTGAGTGATCTGCTCCTCAACCCCGTCCTTTGCGCCGCCCAGCAAGGCGTACTCGGCAGGATCGATTGAGAGAAATACGGTCCATTGCTCGGTGCCGCCGTTCCAATTGTCATAGCCGGTGCGCTCGACCCTCGGAGTGGCCGCCCGCACGACGTCTGCTGCCTGATTCATTCGCTCAGCAGTCAGCATTTCCTCGACCGTCGCCAGGTAGCGCGACGGGTGCTCGATCAGGTCCTGCACGCCTGCTTCCCTTATATCGTAATCGAAAACCCAAACCCGCCACCGGATCGTGACGACCTCGGCCGCGGTCTCGATCTCCTAATACAAGCTAGGCAGCCATCAGTCATCGCGGTCAACAGGACGCCCGATACCAGCTGCGACGATCGCATCACGAACCCGCCGAAAGAAGCTCGCTGGTAGGTAGCCATAACTGACAGCGGGCTCTCGCCCCGGGATCGGTCGGATGTCATAGCCGGGCCAGGCAAACCGGTTCCACTCGGTGATAATGACCCACGATCGCTCGCCAGATAGGCCAAGATCACGCCGGACGGCCTCGGGCACTTCGATCGCTAACTGATCGCGGGCAGGGGCCTTGGTGGTCAGCGGCACGACGTGAACCTGATTGATTCCATCCTTGGGACGGGTCACCAGAACGACGGCGACGGGCCGGTCCTTTATACCTTCGTCACGACCTTTAACGTACTCGTATTCCCACAGGTAGCTGTAGTTGAGAACTTCACCCGGTTGCGGCAGCGTTGAGCCTTTTCTCGGCGTCTTGGGCGCCGCGGCCGGGTTCGACGCCGCGGATGGCTTCGAGGGTTTCGTCATCAAGATCCTCCACACGGCCTGCAACGCGTTCACGACGGCGCAGGCGTTCGTATTCATCGACGGGGACCATGACGAAGCGCACGCGGCCGTTCCGACTAACGCCGACCGGGCGGATCATCGCCTCGTCGGAATAGCGGCCGAACTGCTTTTGCAATTCGCCCGAGGGTACGATTTCCATGCTCGTCGCCATGAGCGGGTGTTCCTGTGCTGGATGCGTTGCAGACTGCTGTCCTGCGCGGCGGGATCTCGATCGCATGGCAGGCGGGTGCCCGTATGCGCTGGGTTCGGTCGCGAGTGCGGGCTCAGCCTGCACGCGCGGATCATGGTAGAAAGCACGCCCGGCTTAAAGCCGATATCAATGAAATAGGGAAAACAGTGATAACCGTCAAGATCGGTGGAATTAGCATAAAGCGGCAAAACCGGATGAACAGAATGATGCGGTAAAGGCGACGAATCCGGTAAATTATTCTAGCGATAAGACTGATTCCCGCTAGAAACATGCTGGCGTGAAATTGGCCCATTGTGTACCCATCGGATGCTGCAAAATGTGGCAGCCGGCCTATTTTGATGATCGAGCGAACCAACGTGTCACACGACGCCGAGATTGACATGAGCTTGGCCGGTGACCTCGTCGTCGCCGATCAGGTCAGCGCGCTCGCTGCATACCTACCCGATCTGGCACCGGACGATCGCGAACGCGTCGACGGTTATGTCGCTCGCGCATCGGCGGAAGCGACGTTACGTGCCTACCAATCTGACTGGCGGCTGTTTTGTGCCTGGTGTGAGGAAAGCGGATATCGATCGCTGCCCGCGACGCCGACAATCGTCGCGGCCTTCCTGACCCTGCTGGCCGAACGCGGGTTCGCACCACGAACGCCGTTTCGGGCGCGGGGAGGGCGCGAAGCTTTGGCCAAGCCGTTAGGGCGTTCGACGATCGGTCGACGGCTGTCGGCAATCGTCTTTGCGCACCGCGCAGCGGGGTTCGATCCGCCGACGCAACAGCCAGACGGCGCGCGGCTGGAAAAAGCCATGCGTGCCATCCGCCGCGACAAGCGCGACGATCCGTCAAGTAAGAAGCGCCCCGCGGATGGTGACGTTTTGCGTGACATGTTGCGGACGATCGACGGCGAGGATCTGCGGTCGTATCGTAATCGGGCGTTGTTGGCGCTCGGGATGGCGGGGGCGTTTCGTCGCTCCGAACTGGTGGCAATTACCGTTGGCCGGGTGTCGGACGATACGCGGGGCCTGCTCGTGCGCGTGCCAACGTCGAAGACTGACCAGGAGGGTAGGGGACACAGCGTCGCCATCCCCGACGGTCGACGCCTTGAGCCGGTGCGGCATTATCGCGCCTGGCTGGAGAAAGCCGAGATCGACAGCGGTCCGGTGTTTCGCAAGCTGACCCCGCAAGGGCGGCTTACCGTCCAGCCAATGAGCGCGCAGGGTGTGGCGCTTGTTGTGAAAGCTGCCGCCCGATCCGCTGGCTATCCGGAGGCGTTATTCTCTGGGCACTCGCTGCGGGCCGGCTTCTTGACCGAGGCGGGGCGGCAAAATGCCAATCTGTTCAAGATGCGTGAGCATAGCCGGCATGCCTCGATCGATATGGTCGCCGAGTATGTCCGCGATCACGAGCGATTTCGCGAACATGCTGGCGAAGGTTTTCTATAGGGCAATAAGAAAGTCTGGTGGAAGCCGCCCGTCCGCTTTCGGGAAGCTAATTGCGTAAGCGGACCTTCGTTCAGACAGCCGGGCACGGGGTGGCATCGCCGGTTTGTGGTGGAGAACGGCCTGCCCGCTTTGGGGAATCGAGCGCGTACAGGGCCCTTCGTTCAGGATGGGGCTGGCGGCAGCTACGCATTCTAATTGCGGCCGTTCAAATGGCTCGCCGATCATCCCAAAAGCGGTCGTTCGTCGAGCGGTTGGCCGATTACTGACACGCCGTCCGGCATACCCGTTTTCAACCATCTTCGCGGCTGTCCCGTTCCAGCACCTCAAATGGATCACAGGTACCAAGCGCCTTCACGCCGATGGGGGCAATCGGGGAGCCCCCTGAAGCAACGATCGATCGGGACCATCGGCGTTCGCATCGAACCTGCGGCGCGCTTCCTCGACCATGGGCAAGCTGACCTGTGTCCATTCGTAAAGCTGTCGAAACGGCTGTTGAAGGGTGCGTCCGAGTGGCGTGATATTGTATTGAACGGCAACGGGAGACAAAGAGACCACGTGACGTGCCACCAACCCGTTGCGCTCCAGGCGACGCAAGCACTGGGTCAGCGCCTTCTGCGTCACGCCTTCCAGACGGCGACGAATGGCGTTGAAGCGATGCGGCCCGTCGTCCAGCACCGCCAGGACCATCATCGACCATTTGTCCGCGATCTGGTCGAACAGCGACCGTGAAGGACAGTCGGACGAGAAGCACTGCGGTTGAAGTTCGATCATAAAAGTATCCTTGACCCTACCAAGGCGATTTATAGTGCCTGATTGACGCGTGGTTTACGAAGTATACCGAGGAGGCATCTACCGCAATGGAAGCTTCAAATCATGTCACACACCGACACCAGCGCCTTGTTCCGGCCACTCACCATTCGCTCGCTTCAACTAAAGAACCGCATCGTGATGGCGCCTATGACACGCCTCTTCGCCGTTGATGGTGTTCCGGGGCAGCCAAGTGCGGACTATTACCGCCGACGTGCGCAAGGTGATGTCGGCCTCATCCTGTCCGAAGGCACTGTCATCAACCGCCCTGCCTCGCGCAACGATAACGGCATCCCCTTCTTCCACGGCGATCGCGCGCTGGCCGGCTGGAAGAACGTTATCGACGCGGTTCACAGCGCCGGTGGGCGGATGGCACCGCAGATCTGGCACACGGGCGCCGCAAGGTACATCAACGGCTGGGAGCCCGATGCTCCCATCGAGAGCCCGTCGGGTTTCGACGCCCCCGGCGATCCGCGCGGCGTGGCGATGTCGGAGGAGGACATCGCCGATACAATCGCGGCCTTTGCCAGTGCCGCGGCCGATGCAGAGGCGCTCGGCTTCGACAGCGTCGAGATCCACGGCGCTCACGGCTATCTTATCGACCAATTCTTTTGGGCGGGCACCAACCTGCGCGATGATCTTTATGGCGGTAAGACGATCGCGGAGCGCGCGCGCTTCGCCAAGGAAATTGTGATAGCGGTTCGCGCGGCCGTCGGGCCTGACTTCCCCATCATCATGCGCGTCAGCCAGTGGAAGCAGCAGGATTACCGTGTGCGGGTGGCCGAAACCCCGGCCCTGATGGAGAGCTGGCTTGCGCCGCTGGTCGATGCGGGCGTGGACGTACTACATGTCTCGCAACGACGGTTCTGGGAGCCGGAGTTTCCCGACATGGATGGCGAGAACGGGTTGAACGGTGCGGGATGGGCCAAGAAGCTGACCGGAGCCGCCACGATCGCAGTCGGATCGGTCGGCCTCGACAACGACGTGACCCACGCCTTCGCCGGCAAGGGCGCGCCTCCTGCCAGCCTTGATCGCCTGATCGAGCGAATGGAACGCGACGAGTTCGACATGATCGCCGTCGGGCGCGCCTTGCTGAGCGATCCGGACTGGGTCGCCAAGGTCAGACAGGGCGACTTCGGTGCGCTCAACGGCTTCGATGCAGCATCGCTCGCCGAATTGATCTGACGTGGGCTGTCCGGCGCTGGTGTATATAGCGCCGGACAGCGCTTCGGGATGGTGGCGAGCTAGGTGTTTAGTCCCGGCATCGGTGGATCGGATCGACGATGAACCTGTCCGGCTCCGGCACAACTCGGCGGTCTTCACGCCGGCCTCATGCTCGCGCAGCACGCCAATGATCTGATCCTCGGTAAATAGGCCTCGCCGCATTACTCGTCTCCATCTGACGAGCTAGGTGTTTGATCCCACGGTTTGGTGGTGCGATCCTTTCGTTGGCATGGCGCTGCACGTGCCTGACACCATTTCGAACGGCTACAAACCCGAGGGGGTAGACGAACTAAGGGAAAGTATCCGGGACCTCGTATCGAGCTTGGCGCAGCACAGCACAGCACGCGCGACGGATCGAAGGAGGATCAGTGACAATGATACACCGCAACCTGACGGCGCCGGGGTAAACCGTATTGGCTTTCTCGACCAATCGCTTGTCGACGCGCTTAGATAATCCAATTGCTCGTGCCACACTTCAAAACAAACGACCTGCTCACAAAAGCCACCCAATCGGCAGGCGCTTTGCGAGGCCAATCAGGGCGTGTTCCTTCCAACCCATGCCGGGCTCTGTCGTCTGTAACGGTTCGGTCGAGTACTCTCGGGCCCATGCCATGTTGCCATCCTTGCCCAGGCCTACCCGGAAGGCGTGTTCGGGTATGATGGTTTTGAAGGCGTCCGCCACCTCGCTCGCCAGCGTCGGGCTTTCGATGATGAAGCCCAACTCGGTGTTCAGCCTTATCGATCGTGGATCGAAGTTGAACGAGCCGATGAACAGGCGCTCACGATCAACCGTGAAGGTTTTTGCATGCAAGGTGGACGCACCGGAACGAAGCGCCGCGCCCGAGCCGGTGCCCGTTCCTCTCAGGCTGCTACCAACGCCGAGTTTGGTGCCGCGTCGGCGCTCGCGACCTGACATCTGCGGCTTTTCATCGGCGCGCATCTCGTAGAGCCGCACGCCCGCCTGCAGCAGCGCACGCCGCCATGGTGCATAGCCGGCATGGACGACTGCGACATCATTGCAGGCATAGCCGTTGGTGAGGATGGATACCTGCTTGCCCTTGCGCGCGAGAGCCGCGAGCTGTGCCGTACCTTCAGCTCCCGGGACGAAATAGCCGGCGATCACGCCCAACTCGCGCTCTACCGTGCCCAGCGCCTTTTCCAGCCGGGGGGCGAGCAGGTCGTGGTCAGCAACGCCGCCCAGCACCTTGGCCGGATCGTCGCTGAGCAGCCGCACCGGGGCCCATTCCATCGGCAGCGTGCCGTCTGCCACCTGACGGATTAGCGGCAGGTTGTGCAGCCGCTCGACGTAGCGGCGTGCCGACGGATCGCTTTCGATTACCGAACTGCGCGCCGAAAGCCGTTCCAGTTGTCCGGTGCCTACCTTTGGCAGGATTTGCGTGGCGGGATAGGCGGACGGAGAGCACCAGTAACGCTCAAAATCTTCGACCACTTCGTCTACCGCAGGACCGATCGCCAGGACGTCGAGGTCGGCGAACAACGCGCCATCGCCTGCGGCGAAATATTCATCGCCGATATTGCGACCGCCGATGATGCTCACCGCATCGTCGGCGGTGAAGCTCTTGTTGTGCATCCTTTGGTTGAGGCGGTGGAAATCGACCAAATAGCCTATTGCCTTGGGGAAGCGGATGCGGAACGGATTGAACAGCCGCACGGTGATGTTCGGGTGGTTGTCGAGCGCGGACAGCACCTTGTCCAGCCCGGCGATGCCGTTGTCGTCGAGCAGTAATCGTACCTGCACGCCGCGATCCGCTGCGGCATGCAGCGCCTCCAGCATGAGCGTGCCGGTGCGGTCGCCGTGCCATATGTAATATTGCAGATCGAGTCTCACCTCGGCCGCGCGCACCAGCAAGAGGCGTGCGGCAAAGGCATCGACGCCGTCCTTAAGCAGCGAGAGACCGGACAGGGACGGATGCTGTGTCGTCTGCGCCATGATGTCCTGCGCCAGTCGGCTGACACAGGCTGCTCTGGGCGTTGTGCTGGTCGCCTGCTCTCCCGGAGGAAGCCTGTTCGCGCGACGGATCACCAGTGCCGCGGCGATGCCTGCTCCCGCGACCGCGCTTATGGTTTTCCACCTTCCATACCGCGTCATATCGATAGCGCTCCCGCTCAAGCTGTCTTCAAGCCAGTCATGATGATAATCGACGCCTTGTCGAGCGCATCGTCACGATCGATCCCCGGCGCTGCTGAAGCCGCAACCAGCTTTTGGTTAACTATCCGCAAGTCGTCGGGAGCAAGGCCGGGGCGGATGCTGTCCGAAGCCTCGGCTCATCCCAGAACCGTTACAAGTAGAGCGTCGACGCGAGCACTAACTTACCAATGGCGTGAATTTTAGGGAACAGGTCAGCTATCTTGTCCCAGTGCTTGACGGAGCCTTGTCTCGCCCTCTTGAGAACGTCAACGAACTGGAGAGCGGCAGATGTGGTGCTGCCGGAAGGCGAGATTGGCCGCAGATTGGCGTTGTGGCGAAACTTCTAAGTTTCGGACGTCTCGAATGTCGCCAGTTTTACGACAGCGGGTGGACTGCGAAAAGGCTTTAAAGGCGAGGCGCCGCCCGTCTTCAGGGTGATGCGGGATTGTGAAGCATTGAGCGAACATATTCGATAAAAACTGTCGCTGATGGTGTAGGTGGCAACATCTTTGACCAAACCAGCCCAAATTCTCGAGGCATAGAAAGCTCCGGAACGTCTAGGGTGGCAAGGCTATTTCGAACCAAGCGTGTCCCGACCTTCCAGCTAGAAACGAAAGTAACGAAGTCGCTGTCGGCGATTAGAGTCTCGAGGATCGCTATAGAGCTTGTCTCCACATGAGGCTGAGGTGCAGGGAGATTACGAGCTATGAAGGCGGCATCCAGCCACTGCCGCATCTTCACAGCACGTGACGGTAACACCCAGCGAACATCCAGTAGATCAGCAGGGCGGAGGGGGCGACCATGCAAGGGATGGCCGACGGCCGCCACGACACGCACCTCGTCACGCGCGATGCGGAAGCCTTCGATATCGTCGTCCTGCCCGGCCTCATGAACTCCAAGGATCAGATCGATCTCGCCGCGATCAAGGTCGCGCCGCAGGACATCGTTCATCCCGTTCACAATGGTGAGACGGAGCTCCGGCAAGTCCACCGCTAGGCGGCGGAGAAGCTGCGGCAAGTAGATCGCGGCCACGGTCGCGGACACCCCTATTCGAACATGCCCCTGTCTGCCGGATGCCATCTCAGCCACGTCAACACAAAGCTGCCCCAGCCGGTGACTCATCCCTCGTGTCTGGCTGACGAGGTAGCGGGCCGCCTCGGTCGGTTCGATGCCTCGCCCGCGGCGCTCGAACAGTGTCGATCCCAGTTCGTCTTCGAGACGGCGGATTGCCTTCGTCAGGGCCGGGGGTGTTCGTCCCAACCGATTAGCGGCGTCCGTGACGCTGCCAGCGTCGACAATGGCATGAAGATAGGTCAGATCACGCAGGTCCATAGCTGAATGCTAGTAGCACATTGCTGAAAACAACTGAATAGTAGTTTGCCGTTCGTTCGACCATCGTCCCCTTTGCCTCATGCGGATGATCGTGGAGGCGCTGGCAGCGTCGGCTTCTCGCGCAGCCCAAGACGGAGAGGTTTATGCTAACCATCCTTGGATTTGCGATGATCCTGGTGTTCATGACCCTGGTCATGACGCGCCGGATGTCGGCTCTGGCCGCGCTGGTCATCGTCCCCATCGTGTTCGGGTTGTTCATCGATCCTGCCGGTATTGGTAAGATGATGATGGACGGGCTGACCAAGCTCGCGCCCACCGGCGTCATGCTGATGTTCGGAATTCTCTACTTCAGCATCATGACCGACGCCGGTGTCTTCGATCCTCTCATCAAAGGCGTGGTCCGTGCAGCTGGCGGTGATCCGTTCAAAGTTCTGATCGGGACAGCAGTGATGGGCACCGCGGTCGCGCTCGATGGCGATGGCGCCACCACCTATGTGATCTGCGTCGCTGCCCTCCTGCCTATCTACAAGCGGATGGGCCTGCGCCTCCAGTACATGGCGACGTTGCTCCTCATGTCGATCGGCATCATGAACATCCTGCCGTGGGGAGGGCCGACCGCTCGCGCTGCGGCCGCGATGCATCTTGAGGTGGCTGACGTCTTCGTGCCCCTCATCCCGGTGATGGTCGCCGGCTTCGCCTACCTGCTGTTCGTGGCCAGTATCTTTGGACTGCGCGAGCGCCGGCGGGTCGGCGTGCTGACAGCGGAGCAGTTGGTCTCGGTTGAGGAAAAGCTGGCGGAAACGCCTGCCCACCGCCGTCCAAAGATGTTCATCCCGAACGCCGCTCTGACCATCGTGCTGCTTGTGGCGCTGGTCTGGGGCGTTCTCCCGCTCCCGGTTCTATTCATTACGGCGACCGCGATCGCGGTAACGCTAAACTACCCGAGCCTCGCCGAGCAAAAGGAGCGGATCGCATCCCACGCTTACAACGTGCTGGCAGTGGTCACGCTGATCTTTGCAGCCGGCATCTTCACCGGGATCATGGCCGGCACCGGCATGATCGATGCGATGTCCAACAGCCTGCTGGGCATCATGCCGGACAGCGTCGGTCCGTTCATGGCACCGGCCACTGCCGTTCTCAGCGCCATCGCGACCTATCTCGTCACCAATGACGCCTTCTACTTCGGAGTGCTGCCGATCCTGGCCAATACGGCACAGGCATACGGCATTAGTGCGGCTGAGATGGCTCGAGCATCACTGCTCGGCCAGCCTGTTCACCTGCTGAGCCCCCTCGTCGCCTCCACCTACCTGCTCGTGTCGCTGCTCGACGTCGATTACGGCGACAATCAGCGCCGCTCGATCCTGTGGGTCATTGGTCTGGCCGTCGTGATGCTGCTCGCAGCAATCATCTTCGGCGTCATCCCCTTTCACGGAGCGCGCTGACATGACCCCTCAGGCATTCCGCGCTTCGACGCGCATCCTGCTTCTTGCCACCGCTAGTGTTGCCAGCCTTCTTCCCCTTGGTGCGATTGCGCAAACCGCAAAGCCGATCGATGCCGAGATGATGGCGCTGATCCAACGCCAAGCTGACCGGATTGAGGCGTTGGAAAAGCGGCTTAATACCCTTGAGGCACCCCAGCGTTCGGGTACGCCAGCGGTATCGTCTCGCCGAGACGTTGAGGCGGGCGCGCTTTTCTCGGCACCGCGTCGCGATGGCTTGGCAACAACCGCGACGGCGACGACGATACCCACAAATCCCGCCGATCCCGCTGTTGCCGCGGCGACACCGGCTGTGAAGCCGCTCGATCTCAATGTCGCATGGGGGCAAGGCGCACCGGTATTTTCCAAGAGCGACGGCTCATTCACGTTCAAGCCGCGTGGTCGTTTGTTGATCGACTTCGACACCACCTCCGGATCCCGCCTTGCCTCGCGCAATATTTCGACGACCGGGCTTCGCGGCGGTCGACTGGGCGTTGAAGGCACGTTCCTCAAGCACGGCTTCTACCAGTTCGAAGCGGATTTCGCCGAAGGTGATCTTGGTATCGTTGGCGCCTTCCTCGGCTATCAGGATCACGTCGGTCGGGTGGAATATGATGCTCGCGTCGGCAACATGTTCAACGATCGCTCGCTCGAGGGACAATCCGGCTCGCTCACTACCCCCTTCATCGAACGCAACTTCGTCGCCAATGCTATCCTGCCGCAGAAAGGCTTCTACGGCATGGGTACGATGCTGCGCGTGTTCGGCCCTGCGTGGCACGTCTCGTTTGCGGTCACCGGCGATCCGATCGACGGGGCGTATGCAACCAGCGACACGCTAGGCCTAGCTTCCCGTATCCACTGGAACCCAATCAAGGGCGACAGCGGCATCGTTCACATCGGCGGGTGGGTCTTCAAGGAGAGCCTGTCAGAGGCCGCACGTACCATCACACGCAATACCTCCATCGGCGCACGCTTCGATTCAACGCTTCGGGTTTCGACCGGTCCCCTCACCGAGGCCAACCAATCGGTCGGCTACGGTGGTGAACTCGCTGGCGTTTATCGCAACGCTTATGTCTGGGGTGAATATGGTCGGCGTGAGCTCGAATTTCTGCCCGGTAGTCCCACAAAGGACTTTGCAACTGATGCGTGGGCGATCTCCGGGGGGCTGTTCCTCACCGGCGAAAGGCCTCCCTACTCCGGGCGGCAGGGCAACTTCGTCGCCCCCAAGATCCTGCACAGCCTTGCGGATGGTGGCATGGGTGCGTTCGAACTGCTCGGCCGTCACGAACGTCTCGATTACTCCCGCACGCCGCTTGGTGGCACCGGCGAGGAAACGACCGTTGGCGTAAACTGGTATCCGGTCCCACTGGTCCGCTTCATGGTCAACTGGTCGCACTGGACCGTGAACAATCGCGTATCGCCGCTGATCGGAAAAGACACCGGCGACAGCATCACCACCCGTGCCCAATTCAACTTCTAATTTCGGAGTATCGTCCATGCAGCCGCTAGATGGGGTACGGGTCCTCGACCTTTCCAACGTTCTCGCCGGCCCGTTCTGCGCCTACTATCTTGCGCGCTTAGGGGCAGAGGTCATCAAGGTAGAGAACCCCAAAGGAGGGGATCTGGCTCGGAGCCTGGGCGCAGATCCCGCCATGGCTGCGCAATTGCAAGGGTTGTCGTTCGTAGCGGTCAACGCCGGTAAGCAGTCCGTTGCGCTCGACCTTAAGACCCCGGAAGGGCGCGAGGCGCTGCTGCGCCTCGTCGATCGGAGCGACGTTCTTTTGGAAAGCTTCCGACCGGGCGTCATGGCGCGGCTTGGGCTGGGCTCCGACGAGCTGCGCACCCGCAATCCGCGGCTGATCTACTGCGCAATTTCAGGGTTTGGGCAGGATGGGCCGTGGCGTGATCGGCCAGCCTACGATCAGATCGTTCAAGGCTTATCGGGAGCAATGAGCGTCACCGGCGACGCTGAAACGGCGCCCTTGCGGGCCGGTTTTCCGATGGCGGACACGATCGGCGGGCTCAACGCCGCCACGGCAATCTCTGCAGCCTTGGTTCGGCAGCAGAAGACTGGAGAAGGCGAGTTTATCGACGTTTCCATGCTGGAATCAACTCTGGCGGCGATGGGATGGGTCGTCTCGAACCATCTCAACGGTGGTGTCGATCCGAAGCCGATCGGCAACCAGAACTTCACGGCAGCCCCATCCGGCACCTTCGAGACCGCTGACGGTCCGATCAATATCGCAGCGAACGAGCAGCGTCAGTTCGAGGCGCTGTGCGACGTCCTTGGCATGCCCGAACTCAAGACCGATCTGCGCTTCGCTCAACGCCAGGCGCGCAAGGATCACCGCGCGGAGCTGAACGCGGAGGTCGAACGTGGCCTGTCAAGTGATAGCGCCAGCAACTGGGAGGGACGGCTAAACGCAGCGGGTGTGCCATGCGGGCAGGTCCTGAGCGTGCCCCGCATCCTTGCTGAAGAGCAGGTCATCGGCCGCGGGTTCATCGAGACGATCGGCGGAGCCACCAGTAAGGCAGAACCACTGCGTGTAACCCGGCCGGGCTTTCGGTTGGGAACGCCGTTTGCCGAACCAACCCTTCCCCCTGTTCTGGGAGCTGATACCGAACGGTGGCTGGCCGAATTGGATCTCGTTACACAGGAGGATGCCGCATGAGCGAGGTGACCGACCGTGAGGCCATTGCCAGCTACTGGTCGACCGCGATCAGCGATATCTCGCCAGGTAAGATTGCGTTCCGCGGCTATCCGATTGAGCAGCTGATTGGGCAGGTATCGTTCCCTGCTATGATCTGGCTTATGCTGCGTGGAGATCTGCCGACACCGCGGCAAGCCGAGCTGCTCGAGGCGGCGATGGTCGCGTCCGTGGACCACGGGCCGCACGCCCCGTCGATCGCCATATCGAAGATGGCGGTTTCGACAGGGCTGCCGCTTAACGGTGCGATGGCGTCGGCAATCAACACGCTCGATGACGTTCATGGCGGGGCGGGCGAGCAGAGCGTCGAGCTCTTCGACGACGTGATCGCACGGTACCAAAGTGGTGTCGGTATGGAGATCGCTGCGTCGGCTGCGATCGATGCATTCATCACCGAGCATGGCAAGTACCTGCCAGGCTTTGGCCACCGCTTTCATCCCGTCGACCCCCGCGTTGCGCCCCTCATGGCGATGGTCGATCAGGCTGTCGCTGATGGGACGATTGAGGGGCATTACGCTGCTGCCTCGCGAGCGGTGGTCACGGTTATGGAGCAACGCCGCGGGGGCCGCCATCTGCCTGTCAACATTGATGGCGTGACCGCGGTGATCTACGGGGAGCTAGGTTTCGCTGCTCCCTTGGCCCGAGGTATCTTCTGTCTGTCACGGGCGGTCGGCATCCTCTCCCATGCCTGGGAGCAGAAGAGCCGTAACGAGCGCAACAAGGGGCCGATCCCACGTACTTTTGACTATGACTACACCGGAGCCCCGCGCCGCGATGTGCCTCAGGACGCGAAGCGTAACGGCACGTGATTTGCTTTGATGCAGCTGAGCCGCGTGCCCTGATTCAGGTCCTGGCAATCGATCTCTATCGATGAGAAGCGTCGCTCAGCGCAAGCGAACCGCAACGGTAGCTAATGCCACCTAGAGCGAATAGCAGCGGATTACACGCAAGGCAGCAGCTCGTCAGCGTCGAGCCCTAGCAGGTCTACAAGTTCGCGGATGGGCGGCCATTGCTGCGTAACGAAGCGCTCTCGCTCAGCCGCTCGCAGCCGCTCAGGAGCTCCAGCGAGCACGAACATACCCACCCCGCGCCGCACCTCGACATAGCCGTCATCTTGGAAACCTTGATACGCTTTTGCGACGGTGAGCGGGTTCGCGCCGTACTCGGACGCCAGCGCACGCACTGAAGGAAGCTGATCACCCGCACCATATTGCCCGCGCAGGATTGCTCCCGCCACCGTCGCGCGAATTCGCAAATAGACTGGGCCTTCGTTAGTCACTGTCATGCTGCCTTAATACGCTGACGGGCCCTGGCGTCGAGCCTTTTCCAAATGCGCTTTTTGCTCGTGCCTCGCAGACGCCGATAATGCTGCACGCAGGCTTCCGAGAGCACACTTGCCGGCGAATCTGAGGTCAATCACCCAGCTCTTGGGACTCGTGCCTTGCGACAAAATGTGAGATAGGATACGGACTAGTATAATTATCGGGCATTATTCCCCGTCATACTTACGATGAAGGATGATCGCCCGGCATGTTCCAGCTTGTGTCTTCGTGTTTGGTAAGCTGGATCCTGAGTGCGGGCGCATGACGGCTGAGCCCCTGGAGCGTGCGCCAGATTGGACGGACGAGGAACGCCCGTCCATGCCGGGCTCTGCGCCGTCGATCGCGCATGCGCCGTCCCTGCGCTTGGCGTATGCCGGTATTGGCGTACTGCTGGCTTTGACTGGCGGCCTTGGTAATGCCCTCGTCGGCGCGAATTTGCCGAACATCCAGGGGCATCTCGGCCTGACGCCGACACAAGGCGCGTGGATCCCTGCCGCCTATCTTATGGTCAATGTTTCGTCGAACCTCGTTCTGTTCAAGGTTCGGCAGCAGTACGGCCTTCGCCGGTTTGCTGAATTCGGACTGCTCGCCTCAGCGCTGGTGTCGTTCCTGCACCTTTTCGTAGAAAGCTTCGGCATGGCAGTGTTCGTGCGTGCGGCAAGCGGCCTTGCCGCCGCGCCGCTCAGCGCGATGGCGACCATGTACATGTTGCAGGCGTTCCCCAAAGCGATGATGGGCCAAGGGCTAGTCGTCGCGCTTGGAATCTCGACGCTTGCGACGCCGCTCGCCTGGCTGATGTCGCCTGCGCTGCTGGACCTGGGCGAATGGCGCGGGCTGTATCTCTTTGAAAGCGGGCTGGCGATCATTAGTTGGGCTGCAGTGGTCGCGCTGAAACTGCCGCGCAGCGTGCGTGTCCGCGTTATCGAACCGCTCGATTACGTCACCTTCGCGCTTTTGGGGCCTGCACTGGCGCTAATCGGCGCGGTGTTCGCGCAGGCGCGTACGCAATGGCCACCCGATCATCCCTGGATGGCCGCTGCCCTTGCGGGGGCGCTGCTACTGACGCTTGCAGCCTTCGCGCTCGAACATCACCGGACCAATCCGTTGCTGCAGACCCGCTGGCTAGGGTCGTTGGGCGCACTCCGGTTCGCGCTCGGTGCGTTGGGCCTACGCTTTCTGCTGTCCGAACAGACCTATTCCGCGACCGGTCTGCTGCGGACGCTGGGCATGGGGCCGGACCAGCTGCAGCCGCTCTATGCTGTCATGCTGGTTGGCATTTTGATCGGTATCGCGGTCAGTGCACTCACCTTCAACCAGAAGACGGTAGTGCCGCAGATCCTGCTATCGGTGGTGCTAATCGCAGTGGGCAGCTTCCTAGACTACGGCGCTACCAGCCTCACGCGGCCGCAGAACATGTTCGTCAGCCAATTCCTTCTATCCGTGGCAGGCGCAATGTTCATGGGTCCTCTGCTGCTCGTTGGCATCATGCCCGTGCTGAAACGTGGCCCTGAATATATCGTGAGCTTTGTCGTGTTGTTCGCCATCGCGCAGAGCTTCGGCGGCCTGGCTGGGCCGGCCATCCTGGGCACGGTGCAGCAGTTCCGCGAGCACGAATATTCCGCCGTCATCAACGCGGGCGTCGATCCGACAGACGGCGTGGTGCAGCAGCGACTGCAGCTACAGGGGCAGGTGTATGGCCGTGTCGTCACCGATCCCATGCTGCGCCAGGCACAAGGCATTGGGCAACTCGCCCAGGCTGCCACACGCGAAGCGAATGTACGCGCTTACAACGACGTTTTCCTTTTGAACGGGCTTCTCGCCCTCCTCTTCCTCGGCTGGTCGCTGGCGCACGTGATGCGCCTGGCGATTGCCGCCCGCAAGAACCCACCCCCGTCTGCCCCCACGGCGACGGCATCGATGTGAGAGCAGCATGGCCGATCCGATCATCACCAAGGGCGACGCCAAGCCCGAGCAGCCCGCCCCGGCTGCGCCCGCGCTCGTTGATGCCCAGGGACGGCCTCTGACAGACCCTCAGGTTGTCGAAGGCCCTGAGACGGAGCCCGCACCATCGAAGACGATCCGGACCAGCCGCGGGGTGCTCGCGATCATGGCGGTCGTCGCCGTGCTCGGGGTTTTGCTAATCTTGTGGGCCTGGCAGATCTGGCCATTTTCCAACACGGTTGTGACAACCGAGAACAGCTATGTGCGCGGCCAGATCACTGTGTTGGCACCGCAGGTGAACGGCTATGTCGCCGACGTGATGGTCAATGATTACGACCGGGTGAAGGCGGGGCAACCGCTTCTGAGGATCGACGATCGAATCTATCGCCAGCAGCTGGAACAATCGCGCGGCCAACTTCAGCTCGCCAAAGCCAATCTCGACAACGCGCGCCAGACTATCGCGCAGAACGTTGCCACCGTGGATCAGCGCCGGGCCGACGTGTTCGCAACGGAAGCCGAGCGCGACCGCGCACAGGCTGACGACGAGCGTGTTACCGAACTGGCGGAGCGCGGCTCGGTATCGCTTCGCCAGCGCGACCAGACGCGCGCCACCGCGAGATCGGGGAGTGCCAACGTCCGCAAGGCCGAAAGCGCTGTGCGCATTGCCCTAGAACAGGTGACGTCGGCGCGCGTCCAGCGCGAAGGGCTGGCGGCGCAGGTTGCAACCGCGCAGGCTCAGGTTCGGCTGGCGGAAATCAACCTAGCCAACACTGTCATCCGTGCGCCGCGCGACGGGCAGATCAGCGAGGCAAGCGTGCGGCAGGGCCAGTATGTCGCCGCGGGATCGCAGCTTTTGTTCCTTGTTCCCGAGACCTTGTGGGTGGTGGCGAACTTCAAGGAGACGCAGACCCGCTACGTTCGCCTCGGCCAGCCAGTGCGCTTCACCGTTGATGCGTTAGGCGATGACGTGCTGACCGGGCGCGTACAGCGTTTTGCGCCGGCAACCGGCTCCGAATTCAGCGTGCTGCGACCGGACAACGCCAGCGGCAACTTCACCAAGGTGGTGCAGCGTATACCTGTCCGCATCGCGATCGATCCTAATCAGTCGGTCGCCGGGCGGCTACGGCCCGGCATGTCGGTCATCACCCGCATCGACACCGCCGGAGTGGCGCGATGATCCGGCGGGCGTTCGTTTTGTCGTCTGCGCTGTCAGTCGCCGCATGCATGCCGGCGGAGCGCCCCGCCCCTGCGGCATCGGCGATCACGGTGCCTGCAGGCTGGCGCGACGGTAGCGCCAACACAGGGATTGTCGACGCTCGTTGGTGGCAAGCCTTCAACGATCCGAACCTCACCGGGCTGGTCGAGGCAGCGCTGGCTCGCAATACGGACGTACTGGCAGCAACAGCGCGCATCCAGGAGGCGGAGGCGAATATCCGTTTGGCGAGAAGTACCCTTTTGCCAACGCTTAACGCCTCGAGCGGGTTGGGACGATCGCGCAGCCTTGGAGCAACCGGAGCTGCAACAAGCACCACAATTCAGCCGTCGCTGGACGCCAGCTGGCAAGTCGACCTATTTGGACGCCTATCCAAGCTCACAGATGCAGCCCGTCTCCAGTATCGCGCCAGCCAGGCAGATCGCGACGCTGTGGCCTTGGCGATGGCAGCGCAGGTTGCGCAAGCCTATGTCGGCCTCCTTGCGCTCGACGCCCAATTGACCGTCTCACGCGAGACGGTGACCTCGCGCGTGGAGGCTTTGCGGCTGGCCCAGGATCAGGCGAGGGTCGGCTACATCTCGCAATATGAACTGACGCAGGCGCAATCCGAATATGAGGCCGTAGAGCAGGCAATTCCACAATTGCTGTTGGCGATCCGCGCGCAGGAGAACGCGATACGAACCTTGACGGGCGACCTGCCGGGGCCGGTGGCGCGCGCGAAGTCGCTGGCCCTGATCGCGCCGCCTTCGGTCCCGGCAATGCTGCCCTCCGACCTGCTGGCGCGCCGGCCCGACCTTGCCAGCGCTGCGTTCGCCGTTGCTGCCGCAGACGCCAGTCTTGCCTCCGACCGGCGCGCCTTTCTTCCCCAGGTAGCGTTGTCTGCCAGCCTGGGAGAGCTGCTTGTCAACGCACTCGATTATGATCCCGTCACGGTGTGGTCGATTGGCGGCAGCATCCTCGCACCGATCTTTCAAGGTGGCCGGCTGACGGCTCAGGTCGACGTATCCACGTCATTGCGTGATCAGGCCGCGTTCGCTTACCGCGGCACGGTTCTGACCGCCTTCCAGGAAGTAGAAACGGCGCTGACCGGTGTGCAGCGCTATGACGAGCAGTTCCGGCGCGTAATCAATCGGCGCAACATCCTGCTCCGCTCGGTCGGGCTGGCCACAGACCGGTATCGCGGCGGTTACGCCGCCTATCTCGAACAGCTCGACGCGCAGCGCAACCTGTATAGCACTGAGCTCGAGGCCATAACTGTCCGGCAGGATCAGTTGAACAACATCATTACTCTTTACCGGGCACTGGGCGGTGGTTGGTCCGCCGCGCCGGCCGATAACCACACGGGAATACGATAGAAGTTCCCGTGCGGGACCGTCAGCATGGCCGTTAGGTCGGCGCCGATGTCATTGGCGGTTGTTCGCCGGCCTCGGTACGCTGCAGCAGGTGCGCCGTGTTGATGAGTGCGAAATGCGTAAAGGCCTGCGGGAAGTTGCCGAGCTGTCGCCGGGTTTCCGGATCATATTCCTCGGCAAACAGACCAAGATCGTTTCCGATCCCCAAAAGTCGCTCGAACATCGCGATTGCATCGCTACGCCGACCTTGCAGCAGCCACGCATCCACGAGCCAGAAGCTGCACGCTAAAAACGCCCCCTCTTCGCCGGGCAGTCCGTCTGCATCCTCGCTGTCGGTGCGATACCGGTAAACGACGCCGCCGCGAAGTAGGTCGGCCTCAATCCTTGCGACGGTGCCACACACGCGTGGGTCGTTCGCCGGCAGGAAGCCGAGCAGCGGGATTTGCAGCAGAGCCGCATCCACCCGATCCGCGCCGTAATATTGCACAAAGCTGTTGCTGGGGGCGTCATAGCCTTTTGCACATATCTCGGCATGGATCTCGTCGCGCACGGCGCGCCAGCGGTCGACGGGACCCGTCATGCCGAACTCCTCCGCGCTGGCGATCAGGCGATCAAACGCGACCCAGCACATGATCTTGGAATAGACGAAATGACGGGGCGGGCCGCGCACTTCCCACAACCCGGAATCCGGTTGCCGCCAGCGATCCAGCAGGCATTCGGCGACGGCGCACTCAAAATCCCACGTCCGGTCCGTATCAGCCATGCCGATCCGCCGCGCTTCATAGAAGGTACCGAGCAGCGAACCGAAGATGTCCAGCTGCAACTGATCATGCGCGCCGTTGCCGACATGCACTGGTCGGCTATTTTCAAAGCCGGGCAGGTGATCCAGCTCATACTCCACCAGCCGACGCTCGCCGTGCAGGCCATACATGATCTGCACGTCACCCGGCGCTCCAGCTGTGGCGCGCATCAGCCACCAGCGCCAGTCGCTCGCCTCTCGGTGATAGCCCGACTGGGTGAGCGCGTGGATCGTCCATATCGCATCACGCAGCCAGCAATATCGATAATCCCAGTTACGCACGCCGCCGAGGGCTTCGGGCAACGATGTCGTCGGCGCCGCAACGATGCCGCCAGTCGGCGCATAGGTGAGCCCTTTTAGCGTCAGCAGCGATCGACGCACCGCAGCACTGTAAGGGCCATCGTAAGTACATCCGGCGATCCAGCGCTGCGCTTCACCTTCGGTCTGGCGCATCATCGCATAGGGATCGCGCGGCAGCGGGGGCTCCTCGTGCGAGGGAAACCAGTCGAGTACTGCGGCAACTTCCTGTCCCGCTGCGATCTCGAAGGTGGCGGCGGACGATAGATTACCTGGCGTCAGCGCTACGGGCGTAGTTAGCCGCAATCCATTGCTGCCCGCGACGAAGAACAGCGCGCCATCGCGTTCCTGCACCCAAGGCGTGCTCTCGCCATAGTTGAACCGGACGCGTAGGTCGGTCTTCATGGCAACGTTACCCTCTATGCCTCGCACAATCCGGACGAGTTCGTGGACATTGCCGGGCCCCGGGCGGGGCATGAAGTCGATCACGACAGCACGACCGTCATCGGTTTCAATGGTCGTCTCCAACACCAGCGTGTCGGGCAGGTAGCGACGAGTGATACGCGCGCCCTCATCCGCAGCGCAGAGCAGCCACCCACCATGATCTGCGGTACCGAGTAACGAGGCAAAGATTGCGTCTGAATCGAAGCGAGGCATGCACAGCCATTCTATCCGGCCGGAACGATGAACCAACGCCGCGCTGTGCGTGGAGCCGATCATCGCATAATCTTCGATCCGTCGCACAGAAGGCGCGTCCGTCCCGGCGCTCACGCCCGATCCTCGTGCGGCATGGTAAGCCCGTGCCATTGACGGCCGTCGCGGGAGAGCAACGCGTCCGCCTCCGCGGGTCCAGTACTGCCTGGTGCATAGTCCTCCGGTTCGCCGCAAACCGCCCAAAGGTCGAGGAACGGCTGTATCGCCCGCCATCCCGCTTCGATCGCATCGGCCCGCTGGAACAGCGACTGATCGCCCCGTAACATGTCGTGGAACAGCGACTCATAACCGGTAAGATGGCCTAGGTCGTAGCGATCAGAATAGCGGTACGACAGGGCTACTGGATCGGTCGCGATCTCCATGCCCGGCTTCTTGATGAGAATTTTCATGTCGATGCCCTCATTGGGCTGGATCTGAAACACTAGTTGATTCGCCGGCAGGTGGCGCTGCTCGACGCCTGGAAATTGCGCGAACGGTACTGGGCGGAACGTCACCATCACCTCTGTATCTCGCGCTGCCATTGCCTTGCCCGTGCGCAGGTAGAAAGGCACCCCCGACCAGCGCCAGGTATCGACGAGAAGCTTTAGTGCGACAAACGTTTCGGTGCGGCTGTGCGCCCCGACATTTGGCGCATCGACGTAGGCAACTAGGTTGCGATCGCCGATCGCACCTGCGGTGTAGCGTCCGCGGACGCCGTTGGCCGCGGCGTCCGCGGCATCATACACCCGGATTGCCTTCAGCACTTTGGCCTTCTCGTCGCGTACAGCTTCCGCGTCGAAACCGGCCGGCGGTTCCATCGCCACCGTTGCCAACAGCTGGAAAAGGTGGTTGGGAACCATGTCGCGCAGCGCGCCCGTGGCGTCGTAGAAGGCGCCGCGCGATCCCACGTCCACCGTTTCGGCCGCAGTGATCTGGATCGACTCGATCGACTCGCTGTTCCACAGCTTCTCAATCACGGTATTGGCAAAGCGGGTGGTGACGATGTTCTGTACTGTTTCCTTACCCAGAAAGTGATCAATGCGGTAGACTTGGCTCTCCTTGGCGCAGGCGAGGATTTGCCGGTTTAGCGCGCGGGCGGACTCCGTATCGTGTCCAAAGGGCTTCTCAATCGCAACTCGCCGGAATGCGTTTGCCGTCTCCGTAAGCAGGCCGTGCAACGCGAGCTTCTCGACAATGGGGCCGAAAAACGTGGGGGGGACCGCAAGGTAAAAAACCGCGCTGCCGGTCGTACGTTTCTTCAGGGCGTTGTAGAGCGCGTCATCGCCAAAATCGCCGCTCAAATAGTCGATGCGGCGGCTTAGGTCATCCCAGGCTGTGCCCTTCTCAATCGCGCCTTCGCTTCCCTCGGGCACGTTGAACGCCCCCAGCTTGTTCCGCAACATGGCTCCGTCGCCGGGCTCGATTCCAATTCCTAGAATTGCATGGGTGTCGTCGAGCCTACCCTGCCGACGCAGTGATATCAGCGCGGGCGTCAAGAGTCTGGCGGTCAGGTCACCAGTGGCACCGAAGATAACGATCGTTGCAGGCGGCAGCGGTTCAGGTCGTTGCACGAGAGTTGAAGATATCATGTGGGTCCCTAGGTGATAAACACGCGAAAGAATTCGGTTTGCTTGTGGTCAAATTGCAGACGTCAAGGTGTCGAATTCGGCCCATGTCGCGCGGTAAGCCTATGCGGCCTCTAGCCTCGGCAGCGACCGGTGTTCTCGCCATCTGCGGAGCATTTGGATTTGCAGACGATCATCATCCGAATGATGAGGTGGAGGCATGGTACCAGTTACTGGCTGAGCTGCTTCCTCGCCCGGCTCGGCGGCGATGGGGGCATCTACGACTACCTCTCCTTCAACGATGGCCCGCAGCAAATCGCGGCCCCGTGCTACCCGGCTTTTAATTGTGCCCAACGGCACGTGCTCTATGGCGGCAGCCTCCTCATAACTGCGCCCCTCGATGCCGACGAGTTGCATCGATCTCTGCTGTTCTAGGGGCAGAATGTTCCAGAAGCGCTGAACTTCCTTAAGCATGACGACGCTCTCTTGATTACAAGCGACCGAGACGTCGGGAAAGTCTTCTCCGAGTGTGTCAGTTCGAGCAACTTGCTGGTGCCGGACGTACGAAAGGAAACAGTTGCGAAGGATGCGGTAAAGCCACGCTTTAAAGTTCGTACCGACAACAAAGTTTTCGCGGCTGCGCCATGCCCGCATCGATGTTTCCTGTACCAGATCCTGAGCCAAGTCGGGATTTCGTGCGAGTGATGCCGCGTAGCGTGAAAGGCCGGGGAGCAAGCTACGCAGATCCCGGTTAAATCGCGCTTGGTCAGCGTTTGGCGTCGGACTGACCTGGGAGGCGTTGGAGAACAGCATATCGTTCGGTGGCACGTCGGCGCTCCCGTTGAGCGTATCCAGCAAAACACAACGCGGGATACGGCATAGGCTACTTAGATGGTATGTGGACGCTCAATCAGCCCATAAGTTCCAAAAAACAACGCATTAAATAGCCTTATAGGTATCCTAAATAAGCTCTTCTCCGAGGTTGGCGTGGGGCTTTCCGTTGCGCCCGGTCGACGCATTTTTGATTGGCATGGGTCGCTTTAGCTGGTGCATGTCATACACCCGGTAACCTTAGGGAGGCAGGCTTTGACATGCACAAGGCAGCACAGCCGTTTACCGTTGACCTTAGAAGTCGCGGTAATTATACGAAGTAGGATACTATCCTGCAGGGTTGATCGGTTGCTGTAGCAAACAAGGCCATGAGCGTGACTGCCGTCATGCGGAACCATCCCGCCTCCGAACTCAAAATCGAGGTCGTGGGGGCGTCGGCTACCGTATGATTGGGCAGGCTCGGTCATAGCCGGTACCGCACCAACAAGACGCGGTGCACTGCGCAACCATCTGGCCGGATCACGACCACGCTATTCCAGATCGAGTGTTCGCATGAACGAAGAAACTTCGCCCCCTGACGACCAGTCCGACAAGGATCCGAGCGGAGAGGGTTCTCCCAAAGCTGGCGATAATCAGCAGGAAGCCGGGAGAGACGACGCGGAGAAACCCAAAAAAAAGCTCAGCGGCCGCGCGAAGATTATTCTGCTGCTGATCGCAATCGTCGTTGTCGTCGCCGTGGTGATTTGGTTAGTGCACCATCAGACGGTTGGAAAGTACGCTCAGGAAACGAATGATGCGTACATCCAGGTCGATGCGATCACTATTGCACCCAAAATCAACGGGTACATTGCTCAGGTCTTTGTCGCTGATAACCAGGAGGTAAAGGCTGGCCAGCCTCTGGTCCGGATCGATGCCCGAGACTATCAAGCGCAAGCCTCTCAGGCGCAAGCGCAGATCGCCGAGGCGCAGGCAAGCGCAGACAGCGCACGTGCCTCCATTCGTGAACAATATGCGACGATTGCCCAGACCCGCGCCCAGTTTGCCTCTAACCAGGTCAAGGCACGCTATGATGCGGGTGAGGTATCGCGTTATGCCCCGCTCGCCGCTGCCGGTGCCGAAACGCGCTCGCAATTGGCCCAGCTCAGCGCGACTGCAGGTCAGTCACAACAGAACGCGCGTGCGACGGCCGCGCAGGTTGTCATGCAACAACGGCGGATCGGCACGTTCCTGGCGCAGATCCGCCAGGCAGAGGCGCAAGCGCAGGGCGCTCGCGCGCAATTGGCCGCTGCCAATGTTGACGTGGGCGCTACGCTTATCCGCGCTGCCACGGCCGGCCGCATCGGCAACAAAACGGTGACCGTGGGACAATATGCGCAATCCGGCACCCGGCTTATGTCGCTGGTTCCGCTGAGCAAGTTATACGTCACAGCCAATTTTAAGGAAACGCAGATCGGCCTGATGCGCGTGGGGCAGCCTGCGACGATTGAGGTGGATGCGCTTGAGGGCATCAAGCTGCGCGGACGGGTACAGAGCGTTTCGCCTGGAACAGGCTCTCAGTTCTCGTTGATTCCGCCCAGCAACGCGACGGGCAATTTCACCAAGATCGTCCAGCGCGTGCCGGTTCGCATTGCCATCGAGGCATCTCCAGATGCCTGGAAGCTGCTGGTCCCCGGTCTGTCGGTCAACGTGACAGTGGACACAATCGGCGCGAAGGGTGATCTCGATCGCATCGAGGACCAGCAAGAACAGCTGGGCCAGCGGCACTGACGTGGCTGCTGCGGCGGGAGCCGGATCCAAGGCAAACGCGTCCGGCGGCGAGGAGAAGGCCGATACCGCTGCATGGCTAGCGGTGCTCGCTGGTACGCTAGGCGCACTGATGGCGACGCTGGACATCTCCATCGTTAATTCGGCGCTACCCACCATTCAGGGGGAAATCGGCGCGAGCGGCACCGAGGGCACTTGGATTTCCTCCGCCTACCTGATCGCCGAGATCATCGTTATTCCGCTGTCGGGCTGGTTGGTGCGCATGCTCGGCTTGCGCACGCTCCTGCTCGGATCCACGGTCCTGTTCACGCTCTTTTCGATCGTGTGTGGCACGTCGACCAGCCTAGTCATGATGATCGTTGGCCGGGCTGGGCAAGGCATCACCGGCGGGGTGCTGATCCCCACGGCGCAGACGATTATTGCGCAGAGACTGCCGCGCAGTCAGCAACCCATAGGCACCGCAATGTTCGGCGTGACCGCGATCATGGGCCCGGTCATCGGGCCGGTAATTGGCGGTTGGCTGGCCGAAAACATCAGCTGGCATTACGCCTTCTTTCTCAACGTGCCGCTCTGCGCCGGCCTAGTGATCTTGCTGCTGCTAGGCCTGCCGCACGAAAAGCCCCAGCTCGGCGAACTTGCAAAGGCCGACTGGCTTGGCATCGCGGGCCTCGCCTTTGGCCTCGGCGGCTTGACGGTGGTGCTTGAGGAAGGACAACGTGAGCAATGGTTCGACTCGCCCATGATCCAGGGCATGACTGTGATCACCGTAGCTGGATTTATCTGCCTGTTCGCCGGGCAGAAGCTCGCCTCACGGCCTGTCATCAAGCTGTCACTGCTGTTGGACCGGCAATTCGGTTCGGTGGCGATCATGGGCGTGTTCGTCGGTGTCGCGCTTTACGGCACTTCCTATGTAATTCCCCAATTCTTGGCCAACGTGGCGGGCTACAATGCGCTCCAGTCGGGCCTCGTCGTCATGATATCCGGTATACCCAGTCTGTTCATGATGGCGGTGATCCCCATTCTGCTGGCGCGACTTGATATCCGGCTGGCCGTAGCGAGCGGATTGTTGCTGATGGGCGGTTCGGCTTTAATAAACGCACAGCTCAACATCGAGTCGGTAGGACATGATTTCACCGCTGGCCAACTTATGCGGGGCTTCGGCCAGATCCTCAGCTTCATGTTTTTGAGCCAGGCGGTGGTGCAGTCGGTCCCGCGTGAAGACGCGGGCGACGCGTCCGGATTGTTCAACGCGATGCGCAACATAGGTGGCAGCTTCGCGCTGGCGGCGATCTCAATCCTGCAGGAGAAACGGTTGTGGCTCCATGAACGGCGCTTGGAGGAGTCGCTGAGCGCGAACTCCTATGACGTGCAGCATTATGTGAACGCCAATGGCGGCCTTACCACCGCGGCCAGACAGCTCGAACAGCAAATCACGGGCCAGGCGTTCGTGATGACATACAACGACATCTTCTGGCTGATGGGCGTCGCGACTTTGGCGGTCATTCCGCTCGTCCTGTTCCTCCGGCCCCTCCCCAAGAACGTTAAACCGGCTGCGGTGCATTGATGATGAAACAGACTATCCTTCTAGCCTCCGCCCTCGCCGCCGCCCCAGCCTTGCTGGCCGGCTGCACAGTTGGGCCGAACTATGGGGGCCCTCCACGAGCTGCGGCAGATGCTGTCGCGCGCGGCACTTTTGTCCGTGCCGGCGACCCGGCCTTCACGCCTGCGCCGGGTCTGGCCCGCTGGTGGGAAGCCTTGGGTGACCCGACGCTTACCGCGCTCGTCGATGATGCGTTGGCGCACAGCCCGCAGATCGACGTGGCACAAGCGACGATTCGCCAAGCGCGCGCCGAATTGCGAACGCAACAGGTGAACCAGCTGCCATCGGTAAGCGCATCTGCCAGCTATATCCACGCCAAGGTGCCTGGAATCGACATTGCGAGCGGGTCGGGGGGCGGCAGTGACGGAACGGACACGCAAGGGACCACAAGCACATCGGTCGACTTCTTCAATCTCGGCACCACTGCCTCGTGGGAGCCTGACCTGTTTGGCGCCGGGCGTCGCGGCGTCGAGGGAGCAAGGGCCACGGTAGCACAACGCTTTGCCGACCTCGCCGACGCTCAGGTGAGTCTGTCGGCTGAGGTCGCGCAGGCCTATGTCAACGTACGCGATGTTCAGCAACGAGCGGACCTGAACGCACGATCGACAAAGCTCCAGCAACAAGCGCTGGCTCTAACCCGTCAACGATATGCGACAGGTACGGCCACCGAGCTGGATGTTCAGCGATTGCAGAACCAGCTCAACCAGACCGACGCTCAGAACCTCCCGCTGGGTGCACAGCTCGATGAGTATCGCAATCAGCTCGCGGTACTCACCGGGCGCGCTCCCGGCGCACTGGACCCCACACTCGCCACCAAAATGCCCGTTCCCTTGCCGCCCGCCAGCGTGCCCATCGGCGATCCGGCAAACGTGATTGCGCATCGACCCGATATCCGATCGGCGGAACGCGCGCTCGCCGCCAGCTCGGCGCAGATCGGTGTCAATAAGGCTCGGATGTATCCGAACATTAGCTTCACTGGGCTGCTGGGGCTTGGGGGAACGTCGCTCGGGGATGTGGTGGACCCTGACAAGTTCACCGCGCTGCTAGCACCGAGGCTTAGCTGGTCATTTCTTGATTTCGGCCGGAACCGGGCCATGGTCCGTCAGGCAGAGGCGCGACGTGACGTTGCCGAAGCCCAATATCGCCAAGCGGTGCTTCAAGCGCTGCAGGATGCAGAGACCAGCCTGTCTCAGTTCGGCAACCGACGGCTGCAACTCCTACAGCTGATCGCAGCCGAGCGCTCAGCCACGAGAACTGCGCAACTCAACGCCTTGCGTGTGAAGGCTGGGACCAGCACGGTCATCGATCAGTTGGACATCGAGCGGCAGCGCTATTCGGCAAGCATCTCAAGTGCTCAAGGTACGGCACAGCTTACGCGCAGTTACATCGCAGTTCAGAAGGCATTGGGACTCGGCTGGACTGACCCGTCGGTTAGCTCCACAAGTTGATTTCTAGTAAGCGAAGACCCTTTAACAAAACGGGCTGCTGATGGATATTATCAATACCGGTCAGGGAGTCCGACGAGATGGGTCGCTCATCTACGCCGCGGAGGGACACTGCTAGCCGGACCTCAACGGACGCCAGATCGGACCGGTCGAGATGACGGTGGGCGCTCGAATCGAACAGTTCGGTAGCTCCGAAGGTAACTTCCCGGGTGATGTAAGCACTCGTCAGATCGCACGGATCGCACCGTACACCGGCATCCGTGATCCAAGCACTTGGCTTCGTGGCGCTAGCGCTGGCCACGCGTCACGGCCGATTATTTGCTCATTCAGCGGCCAACGCATGGTCGACCGAGTCGCTATAAGCTCTTCATTGGGCAAGGCGACAATCTAGGTGTTTGATCCCACGGTTTGATGGTGCGATCCTTTCGTTGGAATGGAAGGAAGCCATATGGGACAGGTACGTCACGGGAGCGCCACGACCACGCACGCCGTCAGAGCAGCAATACAGCGA
>Ga0265798_10000730_pt1 | contig 53228 bp, 46 predicted proteins | sample P3T30metagenome_FD_192430 | JGI IMG/M metagenome (GOLD analysis project Ga0265798, IMG submission 192430) | Plant litter microbial communities from East Loma Ridge, Irvine, California - P3 T30 | ecosystem: Environmental > Terrestrial > Plant litter > Unclassified | place: USA: California...
CGGGTGAGGACTAACGCGGATCGGTTGATTGACCGTTAATTACGTCCGCTGTTCTTGCGACGTTTATGTGAGTTGGTTCCGACGCGGCCAAGCCGCGTCGTCGGACGGGGCCGGACGGCCCCGCCGGCCGGGCGATTTTTACGCGCTGGCCCGCCAGCGCGCGAAAATCGCCGTCGGCAACAACAACCCGCGCGCTTCCTCGCGCACCGCCATCTCGCCGACCTCGATCGTACCGCCGAGATCGCCGAGTGCCTGCCGCAGCACCTCGCCGATCGCCAGCGCCGACATGCGCACCGCATAGACGGTCAGCACCAGGAACTTGCTGTCCTTGTCGAGCAGGCGGCGGCAATCCGCGATCAGGCCGGGCAAGCCCTCCTCCAGCCGCCACACCTCGCCGTCCGGTCCGCGCCCGAACTTCGGCGGATCGAGGAAGATGCCGTCGTAACGCTTCTCGCGCCGCACCTCGCGCGCGGCGAACTTGGCGGCGTCGTCGACCATCCAGCGGATCGGGCGGTCGGACAGATCGGACAGGAAGGCGTTCGCCTTGCCCGCCTCGACCGACTTCTTCGACGCATCGACATGCGTCATCGCCGCGCCCTTGGCGGCGAGTGCCAGCGTGCCGATGCCGGTATAGCCGAACAGGTTGAGCACCGAATCACCCTCCGCGACCGCCTCGCGCATCCACGCCCATTGCGGTGCCATGTCGGGGAAGAAGGCGAGGTGGCGGAACGGGGTGTTCTGCGCGGTGAACAGCAGTTCCTCCCAGCGCACATGCCAGCCGCCTCGCGGCACGTCGCGCGAAAGGTGCCAGCGCCCGCCGCCCTGCTCGTCCGACGCGCCGATGAAGTCGCCGTCCGCCTCCCACGACTCGGACGCGGGCGCCCACATCGCCTGCGGTTCGGGGCGGATGAAGCGGAACCGGCCGTAGCGTTCCAGCTTGCGGCCATTGCCCGAGTCGATCAGCCCGTAGTCCGCCCACGGCTCGGCGATGAGCGTCAGCAGGCTCACGCGCGCGCTACCGCCCGCTCGGCGATATACGCCGTCACCGCCTCGAACGTGCCGGGCAGCGTGGCGTAGCGCTCCTCGCGCTCGAACAGGTCGCCCATGCGGAGCGGCAGGCTCGGGCGGATACCGTTGGCGCGTTCGACCGCATCGCCGAACTTCGCCGGATGCGCGGTGGCAAGCGTCACCACCGGCACGTCCGCCGGCAGCCCGGCGCGACGTGCGGCGGCGAGGCCGATCGCGGTGTGCGGGTCGATCACCTGCCCGGCATCCTCGCTCGCCCAGCGCATCGCCAGCGTCATGTCGTCGAGATCGACCGCATCGCTGGTGAACAGCGCCGACGCGCCTTCCGCCTGCGCGTTGGTGAGCCGCATCGCCTTGCTCCCCTCGAAGCCGTGCATCTGGGTGCGCATCGCCGTGCCGTCGCGGCCGCCCAGATCGAACAACAGCCGCTCGAAATTGCTCGAGACCTGAATGTCCATCGACGGGCTGGGCGTCGGCACCACGGTGCCTTGCGAATAATCGCCGGCGCTGAGCGCGCGGTGGAGGATGTCGTTGACGTTGGTGGCGACGATCAGCTTGGCGACCGGCAGGCCCATCTTCGCCGCGACATAGCCGGCGAACACATCGCCGAAATTGCCGGTCGGCACCGAAAAGGCGACCGGGTTCTCGGGCGCGCCGAGCCGGACGGCCGCGTAGAAGTAGTAGACCACCTGCGCCATCAACCGCGCCCAGTTGATCGAATTGACAGCCGACAGCGCGAACGTGCCGGAGAAGCCGGGATCGTTGAACATCGCCTTTACCAGCGCCTGACAATCGTCGAAGCTGGCGCCTTCCAGCGCGATGTTGTGGACGTTGGGCGCCAGCACCGTCGTCATCTGGCGGCGCTGCACGTCGGACACGCGGCCCTTGGGATGCAGCATGAAGATGTCGACGCCGGCGCGGCCCGCCAGCGCGTCGATCGCGGCCGAGCCGGTATCGCCCGAGGTCGCACCCACCACCGTGACGTGGTGCTGCGATCCCGCAAGAAAACGCTCGAACAGCAATCCGAGCAGTTGCAACGCGACATCCTTGAAGGCGAGCGTCGGGCCGTGGAACAGTTCCAGCAGCCAGTGCTGATGGTCGAGCTGGACGAGCGGGGTGACAGCGGCATGCGCGAACCGGCCATAGGCCTGCTCGCACAAGATCCGCAGGTCGTCGCGCGACAGCGTGCCTTCGACGAAGGGCGCCATCACCGCGACCGCGGTATCGACGTACGACGCACCGCGCAGCGCCGCGATCGCCTCGGGCGAGAGCGTCGGCCAGGTCTCGGGCACATACAGGCCACCGTCGCTGGCGAGGCCGGCGAGCGTAACCTGCTCGAAATCGAGGGCGGGCGCATCCCCGCGCGTGCTGATGTAGCGCATAGAGGCGTGGGGTTAGCGGCGCACGCCGCTCACCGCAACCTGCGGCTGCGCAGCGCAAGCGCGTAGATCACCGCCGCCACGCCCGCGAACACGAACCATTGCACCGCATAGGCGAGATGGTTGTTGGGCACCGACGACAGATCAGCCGGCGGGTTCGCCGCCAGCCCGCCGAGCGGCGGATCGGCGACGAGCATCAGCGTCTTGGGGCCACCCTGCCCGACCATGCTGGCGATCAGCGGCTGATGATCGGGCGCGCGGGCGATGTAACCGCGCACCGCGCCGCCGCGCCACGTCGGCTTGGCGTTAGGCGCGGACGCCACGCCGATTTGCACGGTGAAGCCCGGCCCTTCCGCGCCGGTGCGGCACTGCGCGATCTGGCGCCAGCCAGGCTTGCCGTTCGCATCGTGGCCGCCCTCGCTTTGCCAGTTCGCCGGTTGCAGGCAGAACGCGCCCGCGCTGCGGAACAGCAGATCGTCGCCAAGCGGGATCTGCGGGAAAGCGACCGGCGGCAGATCGCGATTCGCCGCCAGCCTGGCGAGCAGCGCTTCCTTCTCGTGCCGGCGCTGCAATTGCCACACGCCGAGCGCGATCATCGCCGCCACCGCCAACGCGACGAGGATCGTGGCGAAGACCGGCACACGCCGCGTCATGGCTCGACCCGTCCTTCGCGCGCGGCGTTGCGATATTCGCTGGCGAGGAGCGCCGCCTTGCACACGCGTAGCGATGCGATCGTCCCCACCAGCGTCACAGGCGTCCAGATCAGCACCTGCACCCAGAACGGCGGCGCGAGCGCTAGGTGCAACCAGATCGCCAGCCCGACCACCAGCGCGCCGAGGATCAGGATGAGGAACGCCGCCGGCCCGTCGCCGACATTGAACGCGGCGAAATCCAACCCGCACGCCCGACAGCGCGGCGCAAACGCAGTCCAACCGGCGAATAATGTCCGCGCGCCGCAGCGCGGGCACAGGCCTTTCAGCGAAACGTCCGCGAGGCTCGGCGCCGGCTTGGCAGGATCGGGCAGGTCGGTCAGCCCGCGTGCACCGGCGCGCCCCAGCCGCCCCACACGTAGATTGCGGCGAACAGGAACAGCCACACCACGTCGACGAAGTGCCAATACCACGCCGCCGCCTCGAAGCCGAAATGCTGGCGCGGGGTGAAGTCGCCGCGGTACACGCGCACCAGATTGACGATCAGGAAGATCGTGCCGATCATCACGTGGAAGCCGTGGAACCCGGTCGCCATGAAGAACGACGAGGTGTAGTTGATCCCCTTGAACGGGAACGGCGCGTCGGAGTATTCATACGCCTGGATCGAGCTGAACGTGATGCCGAGCAGGATCGTCAGCCACAGCCCCTTCTTCACGCTGTCGCGATCGCCGACGCCGATCAGCCCCCACAGCCCCTTCAACGCGCCGCCGCGCTGGTTGTGGATCAGCGCGTGGTGCGACCAGGTGAGCGTCGTGCCCGACAGCAGCAGGATCAGCGTGTTGAGCAGCGGGAAGCGGAACGCGTCGATCACCTCCATGCCCTTGGGCGGCCATGCCGCGTTCGCCGCCGCCGCATCGGTGGCGAGGCTGACGGTGTGGCTGACCGCGTCGTAGATCAACGGTTTGGAGAACAAGGAGAAATCGAAGAACGCCCAGAACCAGCCGACGAAGAACATCACTTCGGAGGCGATGAACAGCACCATGCCGTAGCGCAGGTGAAGCTGGACGACGGGGGTATGATCGCCGGCATGCGCCTCGGTCAGTACCTTGCTCCACCACAGGAACATGGTGGCGATGACGAGCGCGACACCCAGGAAGAACACCGCGCCGCCATACGCCGCCGAATGCATCCACATGATGCCGCCGACCGCCATCACGCCGCCGGCGAACGCGCCCATGATCGGCGCGATGTCGGGGGGCAGGATGTGATATGCGTGGTTCTTCGCGCCGGCCATCTCTCTCATCCCCGTTTATCGGTTTGGTCGCACCCTAGCTCTTCGGTTTCGCGGAATCCACCGGGTAAAACGTATAGCTCAAGGTGATCGTCTGCACGTCGTTCGCGTCCGGATCGGCGAGGATCTTCGGGTCGACGAAGAAGATCACCGGCATGCGTGCGGTCTCACCCGGTTTCAGCGTCTGCTGGGTGAAGCAGAAACACTGGATCTTGGTGAAATATTTGCCGACCTGGTAAGGCGTTACGTTGAAGGTCGCGCTGCCGGTGATGGTGTGATCGGTGGTGTTGGTGGCGGTGAAGAACGCCATGTCGCGCGCGCCGACATCGACGGTATCGCTGGGCGACTCCGGCTGGAACTTCCAGCCCATGTGCGGCGCGACGTTGGTGTCGAAATCGATGCGGATCTTGTGGCCGACCGCGCCCGGCGCAAGATTGGCGCGCTGCGTGGTGCCGTTGAGGCCGGTCGCCTGGCAGAACATCCGGTAGAGCGGCACGCTCGCGCTGGCGAGGCCGGTCATGAACACCAGCGGGATCATCGCCAGCAGCGCGGTGCGGATCTTCGGGCTCAATGCGGCATCCCGCCTTTGATCTTGGCGATGGTGATCGCGAAGACGAGGACGACGAATGCGCCGAGGATCAGCCCCAGCACCATCGCGCGTTGACGCTGGCGGGCGCGGATCTCGTCGTCACGGCGGCCCATCAGGCGACCCACTTATCGACGACGACCGCGCCGAACACGATGAACAGGTACAGGATCGACCACGCGAACAGGCGTTTTTCGGGCTTCATCGTGTCGGCTTCGCCCGTTGTGCGCATGGCTACGCGCGCGGCCAGCACGGCAAACACCGCGGTCGCGACGGCTGCGACGACACCGTAGAGCATCCCCGAAAGCCCGAGCGCCCACGGCGCGAGCGCGGCGAGCGCCATCGGAATGGTGTAGAGGCCGATCTGCGTGCGCGTGGTGCGTTCGCCCGCGACGACCGGCAGCATCGGTACGCCGGCCGCGGAGTAATCGGTGCGCATGAACAGCGCGAGCGCCCAGAAATGCGGCGGCGTCCACAGGAACACCAGCGCGAACAACAGCAGCGGCAGCGGCGCGACGCTCCCGGTCGCCGCTGCCCAGCCGATCAGCGGCGGGAATGCACCGGCCGCCCCGCCGATGACGATGTTCTGCGGGGTGCGGCGCTTGAGCCAGACGGTGTAGATCAGCACGTAGAACAGGATCGAGACCGTCAGGATCGCGGCGGCGGCGAGGTTGATCGCCAGCCCCATCAGAATCACCGAGAAGCTCGCCAGACCGACGCCGAACTGGAGCGCGGTCTCGCGGCCCATGCGGCCGGCGGGGAGCGGTCGGCGTTCGGTGCGGCGCATCTTGCCGTCGATGTCGGACTCATACCATTGGTTGAGCGCCCCCGCCGCGCCCGCGCCGAGCGCGATGCACAGGATCGCGGTGAAGCCCAGCACCGGATCGATATGACCGGGCGCGGCGAGCATCCCGCACAGGCCGGTGAAGACGACGAGCGTCATCACGCGCGGCTTGGTGAGCGCGAGGAAATCGCGCCAGTGGGCGGGCATGGCCGGCGAGGCGGTGGTGGCGGTGTTCATGATCGACCGGCGCTATAACCGCCTGCCATCAAAGCGAAAAGGCCGCGACGTGAAACGATCGCGGCCTGTCCGGTCGGGTCAATGATGACCATCGCCGCCATCGATCACCGGCAGCGTCTCGAACTGGTGGTACGGCGGCGGACTCGACAGCGTCCATTCGAGCGTGGTCGCACCCTCGCCCCACGGGCTGTCGCCCGCCGGCTTGCCCGCGAACAGCGACCAGACGATGTTCACGAAGAAGAAGATCATCGAGAACGCCATGACCATATAGCCGATCGTGGCGAAATGGTTCCAGTATTCCAGCGCGTCGGTATAGTCCGGCACGCGCCGCTGCATGTTCTGGAGGCCGAGGAAGTGCATCGGGAAGAACAGCATGTTCACGCCGACGAAGAAAATCCAGTAGTGGATCTGCCCCAGCACTTCGTTATACATCCGCCCCGACATCTTCGGGAACCAGTAATAGAAGCCTGCAAACAGCGAGAACACCGCGCCGAGCGACAGCACGTAGTGGAAATGCGCCACCACGTAATAACTGTCCTGCATGTAATCGTCGATACCGCCGTTCGCCAGCACCACGCCGGTCACGCCGCCGACGGTGAACATAAAGATGAAGCCGATCGCCCACAGCATCGGTGTCTTGAACGACAGCGAGCCGCCCCACATCGTCGCGATCCACGAGAAGATCTTGATGCCGGTCGGCACCGCGATCACCATCGTCGCGGCGGTGAAGTACATCTTGGTGTTTACCGAAAGGCCGGTGGTGAACATGTGGTGCGCCCACACCACGAAGCCGACCACGCCGATCGCCACCATCGCATAGGCCATGCCGAGATAGCCGAAGATCGGCTTCTTCGAGAAGGTCGAGATGACATGGCTGACGATGCCGAAGCCCGGCAGGATCATGATGTAGACTTCGGGGTGGCCGAAGAACCAGAACAGATGCTGGTACAGGATCGGATCGCCACCGCCGGCCGGATCGAAGAAGGTCGTGCCGAAATTGCGATCGGTCAGCAGCATGGTGATGGCGGCGGCGAGCACCGGCAGCGACAGCAGCAGCAGGAACGCCGTCACCAGCACCGACCACACGAACAGCGGCATCTTGTGCAGGGTCATGCCCGGCGCGCGCATGTTGAAGATGGTGGTGATGAAGTTGATCGCGCCGAGGATCGAGGACGCGCCGGCAAGGTGCAGCGACAGGATCGCCATGTCGACGCTCGGCCCCGGCTCCCAATAGGTCGAGAGCGGCGCGTACAGCGTCCAGCCGGTGCCGGCGCCGCCGAAGAACGGCGAGGCGAGCAGCAAGGTGAACGACGGGATCAGCAGCCAGAACGAGATGTTGTTCATGCGCGGGAACGCCATGTCCGGCGCGCCGATCATGATCGGCACGAACCAGTTGCCGAACCCGCCGATCATCGCCGGCATCACCATGAAGAACACCATGATGAGGCCGTGCGCGGTGATGAGCACGTTCCACAGGTGGAGCGAATGGTCGAGGCCTTGCTCGCCGCCCGGCAGGTACGCCGCCCAAAGCGTGAGATACTGGATGCCGGGATGCGCCAGTTCCGCGCGCATCAGCCCGGAGATCGAGCCGCCGATGATCCCCGCGACGATCGCGAAGATCAGGTACAGCGTGCCGATATCCTTGTGGTTGGTCGACATGAACCAGCGCGCGAAGAAACCGGGCGTGTGGTGCGCGTCATGGTCGGCATGGCCGTGGCCGTGATCGCCATGCGCCTCGAAGGCGGACGGGTGGAGCGCGGTGTCGGTCATGCCTTATTGTCCCACATTGCCGGCGCCGGCGGGGTTGCCCGTCGCGCCTTGGGTAACTGTCGGTGCCTGCGCCGTGGCGTTCTCGGCCGGCGCGGTGGAATTGCCCGCCTCGAACGCGGCGCCGGTTTCGGGAAGCGGCTGCGCGGCGGCGGCGGCGGCTGGCTTGCCGGTCGGCATCGTGCCGCCCTTCGCCTTTACCCACTGCGCGAACACGGCGGGCGGCACCGCTTCGACCGTGATCGGCATGTAGCCGTGGCGCGCGCCGCACAGCTCCGAACACACGCCGTAATAGACGCCCGGCTTCTCGATGGTGAAGCTCGTCTCGTTGAGGCGACCCGGCACCGCGTCGAGCTTGATCCAGAACGCGGGGATCGCCCAGCTATGGATCACGTCGTTCGAGGTGGTGATGAGCCGGATCGGCACGCCGTAGGGCAGCACCACGCGGTTATCGGTGGCGAGCAGACGTGGGCCGTCGGCATCGGTGCGCGCGCGTTCGCCCTTGCCGACCTGATCCTTCTCTTTCAGCATGTTGGCGGTGATCTCGAACCCGCCATTATCCGGATATTGATACGACCAATACCATTGGTTGCCGATCGCCTTCAGCGTCACCGCATTGTCGGGCGCGGGCTTGAACTGCGCCTGGAGCAAGCCGATCGACGGCAGCGCGATACAGGCGAGGATCAGCACCGGCAGCGCCGTCCACAACACCTCGATCACGGTGTTGTGCGCGGTCTTGGACGGCACCGGGTTCGCCGCGCGGTGGTAGCGCAGCACCACCCAGACCAGCAGCGCCAGCACGAAGACGCAGATGACCGTGATAAGCGGGAACAGGACGACGTTGTGGAACCACAAGGCGCGGCGACCATTGGGCGTGACCTGCGGCTGGATCGTCACCTTGCCGTCCACCGGCATGCCGACGCCGGCGGTCGGCAGCATCAGCGGGGCGCCGTCGAGCGCGAGCATCGGGTCGGCCTTGGTCGGAACGATCGGCGTGGCAGGCGTGGTCTGCGATGCGGTCGGCGGCACGATCTGCGCCGATACTGCGGCAGGACCGGCCAACGCGAGGCCGACCGCCAGCAAGATACTTTTCAAGCGCATGATCCGCATCCCGTATCCTCGCCCCTGCATATCCGCCGAATTCCATCTCCGACGCCGGGCGAGGTTACGCCCAATTTTCTTGACCTATACGCGGGCGGCCCGCCGCCCTCAAGCATGAAGCCGGGGTTTATTTGGCGCACACGTTGCCTAGCCGTGGCGCGGTGCCTAATCAGGCGCATTCTTAACCGGGCCTACCGCGTATGACCGAAGACCAAGTCCTTGCCGAATTCCGCGCCGCCGACGCGCTGCTGGAAGGGCATTTCATCCTGTCCTCGGGCCTGCGCAGCCCGCGCTATCTGCAATGCGCGCGCGTGCTGATGGACCCCAGGCGCGGCGCGCGGCTGGCCGAGGCGCTCGCCGCCAGCCTGCCCGCCGACGTTCGCGACAGCATCCAGGCGGTGGTCTCGCCGGCGATGGGCGGGGTGATCGCGGGGCACGAAATGGGCCGCGCGCTCGGCGTCGAGGCGATGTTCCTCGAACGGCCCGAGGGCGTGTTCGAACTGCGCCGCGGCTTCCGCCTCGCGCCCGGTACGCGCGTGCTGATGATGGAGGATGTGGTGACCACCGGGCTTTCCTCGCGCGAGGCGATCGCGGCGATCGGTCGCGCGGGCGGGGAGACGGTGGCAGCCGCCTCGCTGGTCGATCGCTCCGGCGGGACGGCGGATCTGGGCGTGCCGTTCTTCCCGCTGGTGCGGATCGACGTGCCGACATACGCCGCCGATGCGCTGCCGCCGGAACTGGCGGCGATCCCGGCGATCAAGCCGGGTAGCCGGGCGGCGGCATGAGCGAGCCACTCCGCCGCGCCGATGATGCCCGCCTCCGCCTGGGGGTCAACATCGACCATGTCGCGACGGTGCGGAACGCACGTGGTGCGGGCTATCCCGATCCGGTTCGTGCCGGGCTGATGGCGGCACAGGCCGGCGCGGACGGCATCACCGCGCATCTGCGCGAGGACCGGCGGCATATTACCGACGACGATATCGCCCGGCTGGCGGCGGAACTGACCATACCGCTCAATTTCGAGATGGCGGCGACCGACGAGATGCGCAGTATCGCCTTGCGCCACCGCCCACACGCCGCCTGCATCGTGCCCGAGAAGCGCGAGGAGCGCACGACCGAAGGCGGGCTCGACGCGGCGGGGCAGTTCGCGCACCTGCAACCGCTGGTGGCGGATTTGCGGGACGCCGGCATCCGCGTGTCGCTGTTTATCGAGCCGTCGGCGCAGCAGATCGACGCGGCGCTGCGGCTCGGCGCGCCGGTGGTGGAACTGCACACCGGGCGCTATTGCGAACTGTCGGGCGAAGCACAGGCCGAGGAACTCCGCCGCCTCGCCGATGCTGCCGCACTCGCCGCGAAGAACGGCATCGAGGTGCATGCGGGCCACGGCCTGACCTATGACAATGTCGCGGCCGTAGCCGCGATCCCACAGGTGCGCGAGTTGAACATCGGCCATTTCCTGATCGGCGAGGCGATCTTCATCGGTATCGCCGAAAGCGTGACGCGGATGCGCGATGCGATGGACGCGGCACGGTGAGGGTAGCGTGATTATCGGCCTCGGCTCCGACCTGTGCAACATCGAGCGCATCCAGAACTCGCTCGACCGGTTCGGAGAGCGGTTCGAGCAACGCGTGTTTACCGATCTCGAGCTGCAAAAGGCCGCGCGCCGGCCGTTCACCAAGGCGGGAACGCTCGCCAAGCGCTTCGCCGCCAAGGAGGCTTTTTCCAAGGCGGTCGGAACGGGATTCCGCGCCGGGGTGTTCATGAAGGACATCGGCGTCGTCAATGCGCCTTCGGGCGCGCCGACGCTGGCGCTGACCGGGGGCGCACGGGCGAGGCTTGACGCGATCACCCCCGACGGCCACGCGGCCTCGATACATCTGACGTTGACCGACGATCACCCTTGGGCACAGGCGTTCGTCATCATCGAAGCAGTACCGCTTACAGGAATGCGTGCATGAGTGAGGACGTAGCGTTGGACCCCGCGAACGAACCGGTCGAAACCCGCAACGGGACCACGCCAAGGCGCCGGACCGACTGGTGGGCGGAGGTGCGCGGCATCTTCTGGCTGATCGTAGCGGTGCTCGGCTTCCATACGTTCATCGCCAAGCCGTTCTACATTCCTTCCGAATCGATGCTGCCCGGCCTCGAAATCGGCGATCAGCTGGTGGTGAGCAAATTCCCGTACGGCTGGTCGTTCATCTCGCCGACCTTCCACCTGCTGCCGTTCATGCACGGCCGCCTGTTCGGCCATTTGCCCGAGCGCGGCGACGTGGTGATCGTCACGCCGCCCGGCACCGAGACCGATTATATCAAGCGGCTGATCGGCCTGCCCGGCGATACGCTGCAGGTGAAGGGCGGCACGGTGTTCATCAACGGCGTCGCCATCAAGCGGGGACCGATCCACGACGCGCTGATCCCGGTCGACACCAACACCAAGTGCAGCCCGGACGTCTACCCCGGCGCGCTGGAGACGGGTGCGGACGGCAAGATGTACTGCCGCCTGCCGCTCGTCACCGAGACGCTGCCCAACGGCCGCCATTACGATACGGTCGAGCTGGGCTACAGCCGCGGCGACGATTACGGCCCGGTCAAGATCCCGGCCAACCACGTCTTCCTGATGGGCGACAACCGCGATCGCAGCTCGGACAGCCGCTTTCCACTGGCCGCGCCCGACTTCGGCCTCGGCGGGCCGGTGCCGTGGGAATATCTCGGCGGGCGTGCGGAATTCATCACCTTCTCCAAGAGCGGCGACGGTAGCTGGAACCCGCTGACCTGGGGCCAGTCGTTTCGCGGCGGCCGTGCGGGCACTTCCCTCCATCCCGCACGGAACCCGCAATGACCGATCAAGCCGCCGACGTTCCGTTCGAGATTTCGTCCGAACCCGGGCCCAACGAAATGCGCGACCCGTTTGTGCGCAAGGAGATGAAGCGCGCAGGCGTCTGGTTCGGCATGGCGAGTGCGATCGCACTGGTCGTGTTGCTGATCCAGCCGCTGCTCATCATCTTCGGCGGGTTGGTGTTCGCCGCCATGCTCGACGGCGGCGTGCGGCTGCTCGGCAAGGTGCTGCCGATCCCGCGCGTGTGGCGGCTGGTGATCGTCGTGGTGCTGGTGGTCGCGTTCGTGATCGGCACCGCCTATCTCACCGGCGTGCAGGTGGCGGCGCAGTTCGAGCAGTTGCGCGCGACGTTGATGGCGCAGGCATTGCGGCTGATGGGATGGCTGTCGAGCCTTGGCGTGATGCCGGGCCAGTCAGACATCAACAGCATGATCCAGCAGGCGCTGGGCTCGTTCGGCAAGATCACCTCGTACGTCGGCACCGCGCTCGGTGCACTTACCAGTCTGGTGATGATCCTGGTGATCGGCCTGTTCATCGCGATGGAGCCGCGCCTGTACGAAGCCGGTCTGCAGTGGATGCTGCCGACCGATTCGCGCCGCGAGTTCGCCATCACGATCGAACGCATGTCGAAGACGCTGCGCAGCCTGCTCGCCGGGCGGCTGCTCGGCATGGCGCTGGAAGGCGTGATGACCGGCGTGGCGCTGATGTTCGCCGGCGTGCCGATGGCGCTGGTGCTCGGCATCATCACCGGCACGCTTGCCTTCATTCCCAACATCGGCGCGATCGTGTCCGGGCTGATGATGATCGCGGTCGGCTTCAGCGCGGGCGTGCATACCGGCGTGCTGGCGATCATCATCTACTGCGTGATCCAGACGTTCGACGGCTACGTCGTCATTCCGATGGTGGCGCGCAAGACGGTCGACCTGCCGCCGGCGCTGACGCTGTCCGCGCAGATCCTGACCGGCACCATCTTCGGCGTCATGGGCCTCGCGCTCGCCGACCCGATGACGGCGATGATCAAGGTCGCGCTGGAACGTAACTCGGAGCGAGCCGCGAAGCGGGACGCGAGCGAAGCGGCGCCTGACGCCTGACGCGGCGCGCCAGCACCGCCTGGTCGAACACGTCGAGATAGGCGGCGGCGGAATCCGCGCCGGGCTGCGGCACCGGCGCAGGGCGCGGCTGCTGCGGAGCAAGCCAGTGGTCGAGCGCCGCGACCAGTCCGGCGCTGTCATCGGGCGCGACCACGGTGCCGAACGCGGGCGATGCGACGATCTCGCGCACGGCCACGCTCGAATCGGTGGAAACGACCGGCGTGCCGACCGCCAGCGCCTCGCGCAAGACGCCGGGCACGCCCTCGAAATCGGAGGTCAGCGCGAGTGCGGCCGCCCGTTCGATCGCGACGGTGGGATCGGCGACATGGCCGGGCATCGTCACCCGCTCACCAAGCCCGAGCGCGGCGACCTGCGCCTCGAGCGCGCCGCGCTCCGCGCCCTCGCCAAGGATCATCAGGCTGGTGTCACGATCCGCCAGTTTGGCGAAGGATGCGATCAGGCGGTCCCACCGTTTCTGCGGCGCAAGCCGGCCAACGCCGAGCAGGAAGCGGCCCGCCGGGATCGGGGGCGGCACGCCGCCGCCCGCACGGCGCACCGGCGGGTTGGCGATGACGCTCATCTGCGAGGGGTGGATGCCGGTGGTCCGGATCGCCTCGTCCCGCATCGCCGGTGTCATCGCGACGAGATGGTCGATAAAATGCCGATGCCGGTTGAGCCACACACGGTAGGCGGGCGACAACAGCCAGCCCTGGTCGCGGCGATCCAACGCGTTCGACACCTTGGCGACGATCGGCGGACAGTCCGCACCCAGTCGCAGGCGGATCCATGCGGCGACGGCGGTGTAATGGTTGCCCGGGCAGAAGATCAGATCGGGGGCGATCTGCTCGGCGATTTCGGCGACGCACACCATGCCGAAATACCGGGTGTCGCCGAGGACGATGGTTTCGACCCCCGACGGAAGCTCCGCGGCGAGCGGTCCGCTGATATCGCCCACCACCAGCGTGACGCGTCGGCCAAGCGCGACCCAGCCGTGCATCAGCCGCATCAGCGCATGTTCGACGCCGCCACCGTTCAGCGTCTGCGCATATGTCAGGATGTGAGCTGAGGGCGCGCGCGGGCTGAGCATAGGCCGATCCGTAACCAACGATTGTCGCAAAAGTTTCGCAGGCGTGATGGAGAATGTTGCAACGCGATAGCTTTGGAACTAGACCGGAATATGGCACGTTGTGGCGGCTTCGCGTCCTCCGTTCCGTTTGCCGAGCGCGCAATATCAAGCTAAGCGGCGCCGGTGCTCGACACGATCGAGCGGTTACGGACGACCCCAGCGTGGACAAATTTCCCTCCGGGGCGGCGGCACCGACTCACGCCGTCGAAGCCGCGGTTCCCCTCGCATCCGATCTTGCCGGCCTTGAGCCGGTGCAAACGCTGAAACGGCGCTGGCCCTCCTATCTTGGCGCCGCGCTGACGATCGTGATGGTCGCGCTGCTCGCGCGGCAATTGCTGTCGACCGGCCTTGCCGGCCTCGCCCATGCCTTCCCGACGAGCCCGTGGTTCTACGTGTTCTTCCTGCTGCTGTATTTTTCGCCGGTTACCGGCGACTATGTCATCTTCCGGAAATTGTGGAAGATTCCGCCGGAAGGCTTCATCGCGCTGGCGAAGAAACGTATCGCCAACGACATGCTCAACTATTCCGGCGAGGCGTATTTCTACGCCTGGGCGCGGCAGCGCACGTCGCTGGTGGCGGCGCCGTTCGGGGCGGTGAAGGATGTCAGCATTCTGTCTGCGATCGCGGGCAATGCGGTAACGTTCGGCATCACCGTGCTTGCGCTGTCGCTCTATCTCGGGCTGCTCACCCATCACCAGCAACAGATCGCGATCTGGTCGACGGTGATCGTGTTCTTCATGTCGGTGCCGTTCCTGATCTTCTCGAAGCGGGTGTTCTCGCTCGACCGGCAGACGCTGTGGTGGATTTTCGGCGTGCATATCGTGCGGCTGATCGCAGGATCGGTGCTAGTCGCGCTGACGTGGCATTTCGGCATGCCGACCCAGACGGTCGGCATGTGGCTGCTGCTCGCCGCGCTCAGGATGATCGTGTCGCGACTGCCACTGGTGCCAAACAAAGACCTTTTTTTCGCCTTATCCACTCCTTTGATCGGTCAGAGTGAGGAAGTGAGAAACCTCATCGCCTTGACGGCGGGGCTCACGCTCGTCGTCCATGTGGTGCTGGTCGCGCTGTTCAGCCTGCACGGGCTGCTGAGGAAGAGACATGCGATTCAATAGTCTTGCCGCGTTCGCCGCCGCCACGTTTGCGATCCTCGGCACGCCGGCGGCGGCGCAGGCCGGGGTGCTCGGCAGCGACAGCGCGGCCTGCATGAGCGGTGGCGGCCCCGCGATTCGCGTCAACGTCGATGGCCTGAAAGACCGCGCGGGCGAGTTGAAGCTCGAACTCTACCCCGCCAACGATGCCGATTTCCTCAAGGACGACCGCGACCTCATCAAGGAGGGCAAGTTCTTCCGCCGCGTGCGCGTGCCCACCCCCGCGACAGGGCCGATCGCGCTGTGCATCAAGGCGCCGACGCCGGGCCGTTACGCGCTGCTGTTCACGCACAACCGCGATGGCAAGAACAAGTTCAACTTCTGGTCCGACGGCGCCGGCTTCCCCAGCAACGAGCGGCTCGGCCGCGCACGCCCGAAGCTGGCGATGGCGACGATCAACGTACCCGAGGGGGTGGTCACCACCGACATTCACGCGCAGTATCTGCGCGGGCTGGGCGGCTTCGCACCGGCACCCAAGGGGAGCTGAGCCGCGATGCGGATCGTCGACGTCAACGAGTTCTACTCACCGACGGGCGGCGGCGTCCGCACCTATATCGACCGCAAGATGGGCGCGATGTCCGATCTCGGCCACGAATTGATCGTGATCGCGCCGGGCCGCGAGAATGCGATCGAGGAGCGGCCCGGCGGCGGGCGGGTCATCTACCTCAAGGCCGGGCGGCTGCCGTTCGACCATAACTACGGCCTGTTCTGGGACCCGGCGCCGATCACGCACGCGCTCGACCGGCTCCAGCCCGATCTGGTCGAGACGTCGTCGCCGTGGCGGCCGCCGTGGGTGGTCGGCCAATGGCAGAGCGACGCGGTGAAGACGTTCTTCATGCACAACGACAACGTCTCGGCCTATGCGTTGCGCTGGTTCGAAAACCTCGCGCCGACCGACCGGATCGAGCGCGCGTTCCTGTGGTACAGCCGCTATATGGACAAGTTCCTCAGCGCGTTCGACGCGGTCGTCACCAACGGCCCCGCGCTGGAAAAGCGGTTGACGGCGCGCGGCGTGCGCATTGACGCGTCGATGCCACTGGGGATCGAGCGCGGCCATTTCTCGCCCGATCTACGTGACGAGCGGCTGCGTGCGGCGTTGCTCGCGCAGTGCGGACTGCCCCCCCATGGGCATCTGCTGCTCGGGCTTGGACGGCATCACCCGGAGAAGCGCTGGCGGCTGGTGATCGACGCGGCGGAGCGGGCCGGTGCCGGCCTGCCGGTCGGGCTGATCCTGCTCGGCGCGGGTGTCGAGACGCAGAAGATCGAGAAGCGCGTCGCGGGCAGCCCACATATCCGCATGTTCCGTCCGGTCTACGATCGCGAGCGGCTGGCGCGGATCATGGCGAGTTGCGACGCGCTGATCCACGGATCGGAGGCCGAGCCGTTCGGGCTGGTTGCATCGGAAGCGATGGCGGCTGGCCTGCCGCTGATCGTGCCCGACACCGGCGGCTGCGCGGAGGTGGCCGATCCGCTGTCGTCCGAACTCTACACCGCGCGCGACGCGGGTGCGGCGGCGCTGGCGATCGCGCGGCTGTTCGCGCGCGACCAGCCGATGCTGCGCCGGGCGGCACGCGTGGCGGCTGGCAAGGTGCGCAGCGACCGCGAGCATACCGTCGACCTGATGGACTATTACGAAGGTCTGGTGCGCGCGAAACGCGACGGCAAGCGGCTCAACGCGGCCTGACGTAAAGGCGGAAGCGACCACCGGGCACCGCTTGCGGCCGGTAGCCGTGGGCGCGCGCCCATTCCTCCAACGGGCGCTCGAGCGCGGCGTCGCCGCTCGTCCACGCGCTCTCCCCGCCGAGCAGGATTGCCGCAGGTGCGCCGAGCGTACCGAGGCGATCGCCCGACAGCGCGTGCAAGGCAGGCTCCTGCGACGGCGTGAGCAATGCGTGGCTGCGGAAGTAGAACGGGCCTGCGGCGAAACGCGGATCGACCGCGCGGGCGGCGGCAGGCAGGAACTGCGGCGACAGAGTCGCGACCGGGCCGGTGTTGCCGGCGTGATCGAGCGCCGCGCGGATCGCATACGACTGACGCATCGCCTCGACCATCGGAACGCCCCGCACCAGCCCCGCCAAAGCGACGAGGCTCGGCGCGAGGCCGGCGATGACGAACACCGCCGCCAGCCGCTTTGCGATACGCCCCGGCGGGTGCGCTTCGAGCGCCATCGCCGCGCGCACGAACAGCGGTGGCAGCACCGGCGCGAGATACTGCCGCCAGGTCGGCGCGGGCATCAGCGCACCGACGAACGCGGCGAGCACCAGCAGATCGAGCAGCACCCGCACCGGATCGCGCCGCCGATCGCGCAGCACCGCGACGATCGCCAGCAGCGCGGGGCCGAGCGCGAGGAACTTGAGGGTATCGAGCAGCTTGGCGAACAGCCCGAGCTTCCACGCACGCGCTCCGCCGAGATAATATTCCGCCGGCGCGCGCGTCGGAAAGCCGAGCACGCCGAACAGGAATGCAGGCGGGTTCGCGACGTAGAACCAGCCAACCAGCGCCGCCACCGGCGCCGCACCCGCTGCCACCAGCAGCGGCCGATGCCGCCGGTCGACCAGCGCGAGGCCGCCATAGGCCAGCGCCGGCACCGCATAGGAAACCTTCGCCGCCGCCGCCGCCGCGAGCAACAGCCCGGCGAGCAGCGCCGACCCGGCGCTCGCACGGCCCTGGCTCGCGCGCACCAACGCCGGCAGCGCGAGCGCGAACAATGCGAGCGGCAAAGCGTCGTTGCGGGCGGTGCCGATGCTGAACAGCAGGATATCGCAGCATCCCAACAGCGCCGTCGCGGTGACGGCGGTGCGCTCCCCTACCCCTGCGAGCCGCGCCGCGCGGTACACGCCGGCAAGCGCGACGACGCCGAGCAGCGCGTTGACGAGGCGCAGCATCGGCCACGTCCACATGCCTGCCGCCCAAGCCAGCGGCGCGAACAGCAGCGGCTGGAGCGGCGCCTGTAGATAGAGGTAATCAAGATACGGCAGGCTTCCGCGCGCGGTCAGCGCGGCGGCGGCGACATACTGGCTCTCGTCATGGTCGAGCGGGCGCAGCAGCGCGAGCGTGCAGAACAGGACGGCCAGCCCGGTCCATGCCGGGGCACCACGCAGGGAATGCTTCATCACGCGGTCGGCCTTAGCCCGTCACGGCGGCGAAACAACGGCAATGGCGTGCGCGCGCAACGCGATGGCGTCAGCCGCGCGCCGACGTTAGCCTCGTGGCGATGAGCGACATCGACGATTCGGTACTGCGGTACGAGGACTGGCTGCGCGGGCAGTTGAAAGACGAGGTGGTCGAGAGGCACCTGCTGCGCAAACGCACGAAGATGCGACGCAGCGCCTTCGTGTTCCTGCGCGCGACCTACTGGCGCTGGGCCGAGACGATCCCGCAGGTCTGCGCGGAGGTGATGGGAGCGGCGCCGGTGCTGGCGATCGGCGATACGCATCTCGAGAATTTCGGGACGTGGCGCGACCTCGACGGGCGGCTGGTGTGGGGCGCCAACGACTTCGACGATGCGGCGGTGATGCCGTGGCCGCTCGACCTGATCCGGCTCGCCGCCTCGGCGCTGCTGGCGGGCAGCACGTCGGCTGAGGACGTGTGCGCCGCGATCTGGGACGGCTATCGCGCCGGGCTGGACGCGCCAGAGCCGGTGATTCTCGAACGCGGCCACCGCTGGCTGCGCGAAGCCATCCTGCTCGACGAACGGGGCCGCGCCGACTGGTGGGACGATCTTGCCCCAGGCAAAAAGCAGCTCGCCAAGGGTGAGGCCGCGCCGAAGCGTTTCGTAAGGGTGCTGCACCACGCCCTGCCCGCGCCGATCGCACCGACGCCGGTGTTCGCGCGCCGCGCCGGCACCGGCAGTCTCGGCAAGCCGCGCTATGCGGTGCGGGTGGAGTGGCTCGGCGGGCCGGTGGTGCGCGAGGCGAAGGCGATCCTGCCCTCCGCATGGAGCGTGTTCGCCGAAGGTCGCGCCGCGCCGATCCTTGCCGCCGCGATCGCGCACGGGCGGACGCGCGCGGTCGATCCGCACTACCGCATCGCGCACAAGGTGGTGGTGCGCCGGCTGTCGCCAAGCAGCCGCAAGATCGAGGTGGACGATGCCGGTGCGCTGCTGCTGTCGCGCCGCATGCTCACCGCGATGGGCCGGGAGATCGCGACGTGCCACTCGGGCGACGCTGCACGACTCGCGGCGGTACGCTCCGAAGCCGCGACCCGCGACGCGCGCTGGCTACGCGACCACGCCGCGACGGCGGCCGAGCTGGTCGCACGCGATTACGCGGCGTTCGCGTGATCCGCGTACAACGCGGAAGAAATGGTGCTGCCGGTGAGGATTGAACTCACGACCTCAGCCTTACCAAGGATGCGCTCTACCACTGAGCTACGGCAGCATTTCCGGTTATCGCGGAAGCGGCGTAAGAGACGAGCCGGGCTGCATTGTCAAGGCTATACGGACGTGAATGAGACCAAGGATGCACGCGAAGAGCGGCTAGCGGCGGCATTGCGCGAAAATCTGCGGCGCAGAAAGGCGCGTGCGCGGGGTGAGGCGCAAGCCGTTCCGGCTTCCGGGCCTTCCGCGCCGGGCGAGGCGCAAAGCGTCCCGAGTTCGCCCGACGCAGGCAGCGAGGTGGATTGAGGGCAGACCGCGCTCAATCCACCTGCCGAGCGCCGCCCCGGTGCCCCCGAGGTCTCCCTACGCGACCGGCGAGCCACGTATCGCCGCTCAGGCGATCGGCGCGCACTTGGCGGCGAGCCACATGCGTTCGGCATCGTCCATCTGCGGGCCGAGCACCGCCAGCACCTGCGCATGATAGCCGTCGAGCCACGCGCGTTCGGGCGCCGTGAGCATGTCCGCGACGATCAGCGAGCGTTCGATCGGTACGAACGTCAGCGTCTCGAAGCCGAGCACCGCCTGCTCCGCCCCGGCGATCTCGCGCGATACGACCAGCACGAGGTTCTCGATGCGGATGCCGTACTCGCCAGCTTTGTAATAGCCGGGTTCGTTGGACAGAATCATGCCTGCGCGCAGCGGCTCGGACGGCCCGCCGCCGGGGTAGAACGGCTGCGCGATACGCTGTGGCCCCTCGTGCACCGACAGATACGCGCCGACGCCGTGGCCGGTGCCGTGCGCGTAGTCGAGGCCGACTTCCCACAGCGGACGCCGCGCGAACCCGTCGAGCTGGCCGCCGGTGGTGCCGTGCGGGAAGATCGCGGTGGCGAGCGCGATATGGCCGCGCAGCACGCGGGTGAAGCGGTCGCGCATCTCCTCGCTCGGCGTGCCGACCGGGATCACGCGGGTCACGTCGGTCGTACCGTCGCGGTACTGGCCCCCTGAATCGACGAGGTAGAGCTGTCCCGGCTCGATCGCCGCGTTCGATTCGTCGGTCACCTTGTAATGCGGGCTGGCGCCGTGCGCCCCGGTGGCGGAGATCGTGTCGAACGAACTGTCCAGCCACACACCGGTCGCTTCGCGGAAGGCTTGCAGCTTGGCGGCGGCGGAAAGCTCGGTTTCGCCGCCCGCCGGCAGCGCGGTTTCCGCCCAGCGCAGGAAGCGCGCGAGCGCGGCGCCGTCGCGCGCGGAGGCGGCGCGGTGGCCGGCGATCTCGGCCGGGTTCTTGATCGCTTTGGCCAGTACGGCGGGGTCACGCACCGCCAGCACGCTCGCGCCGCCAGCTTCAAGCGATTCGAAGATCGCGGCGACCGCGCGTTCGGGATCGGCGGCGACGCGCTTTCCCGCAAAGCCGCCGAGCGCGGCGGCGAATTCCGCGCGGTCGCGCACCCGTACCGCGTTGCCGAGGTGCTGGCGGACGGCATCGTCCACCTTCTCGGGCGCGACGAACAGCTCTGCGGTGCCATCGGCATCGACGATCGCGTAGGCGAGCGCGACCGGCGTGTGCGCGACGTCCGCCCCGCGTACGTTGAGCACCCAGGCGATCGAATCGAGCGCGGTCAGCACCACCGCGTCGGCCTTGCGCTCGTTCAGCCAGTCGGCCACGGCGCCGCGCTTCTCCGCCGAGGAGGCGCCGGCGGTGGCATCGTCCTGCACCACGAGCCGCGCGGTCGACGGTGCCGGGCGATCGGGCCAGACCGCGTCGACCGGATTGGTGTCGACCGCCGCCAGGGTCGCGCCACGCTCGGCGAGCGCGCGCGTGGCCTCCGCCACCCAGGCGCGGGTGTGCAGCCACGGGTCGTACCCGATCCGCGCGCCCTGCCCCGCATTGGCGCCAAGCCACCCCGACACGCTGGTGGCGGGCACGCCGACATACTGCCAGTCGTCGGCCGAAACCTGTTCGCGTACCTGGAGCGTGTAGCGGCCATCGGTGAAGATCGCCGCGGCTTCCGGCAACACCACGGCGGTGCCTGCCGAACCCTGAAAACCGGTCAGCCAGGCGAGGCGCTGCGCGTAATCGCCGACATATTCGCTCATATGTTCATCGGTGAGCGGTACGACGAAGCCGTCGAGCGGCACGCGGGCAAGCTGTTCACGGAGCGCCGCGAGACGGGCGGAATAGGTCGACATCGGGCGATCCTTGGCGGATGATCTGGAAAGCCGTCCATTGTATCGGCGGCCGGCGGGGGACGCGAGGGGTTTCGCCCTGCCATTGCCGCGCGCCCTCGCCCGCCCTAGGTCTGCGCGCATGACCGATACAGCAAAGCCGCCGATCGCCGATCGCCGCCCGCACAGCTTCACCGCGCACGGCATCACCGTCGACGATCCGTATGCGTGGCTGAAAGACCCGAACTACCCAGACGTGACCGACAAGGACGTGCTGGCGTACCTCGAGGCCGAGAACGCCTATTTCGAGGCGCTGATGGCGCCGCGTAAAACCCTGATCGACCGGCTGTATGCGGAGATGAAGGGCCGCATCAAGGAAGACGAATCCTCCGTGCCGCAGAAGGACGGCGACTGGCTGTACTGGACCGCGTTCGAGACCGGCGGCGAATACCGCCAGTGGTGGCGCAAACCGGTCGCGGGCGGGCCGGACGAGTTGATGCTGGACGAGCCGGCGCTGGCGGAGGGAAAGGAGTATTTCCGGCTCGGCACCTTGTCGGTCAGCAACGACGGCAAACTGCTCGCTTATGCGATCGACGATAACGGTTCGGAGCGGTTCGAGCTGCGCGTCAAGAACCTCGCGACCGGCGAGCATCTGCCCGATGTGATCGCCGGCACCCTGTCCGAGATCGTGTGGACGGCCGACGACAAGGGCTTCCTCTACGGCCTCGCCAACGAACAATGGCGCACCGACAATGCCCGGCTGCACTGGCTGGGCAGCGACCCTGCGGACGATATCGAGCTGTTCCGCGAGGCGGACGAGGGCTACCGCGTCGGCGTTTCGGAGACGAGCGCGCGTAACTGGATCATCATCGCGACCGGCGATCATGTGACGAGCGAAATCTATCTGCTCCCCGCCAACGATCCGCTCGCCACGCCGCTGCTGGTGTCGGCGCGGGTGCCGGGGCGCGAATATGATGTGGACGAGCATGACGGCACGCTGTTCATCCACACCAACGACGTCGATCCGATGTGGCGGCTGTGCACCGCGCAGATCGACGCGCCGGGCGAATGGTCCGAGCGGATCGCCCCCTCGCCGCATTTCTACATGACCGGCGTGTCGTGCTTCCGCGATTTCTTCATCGTCGACGGGCGGGAGGATGGCCTGGATCAGGTCGAGATCCACCGCTATGACGGCGGTGCGCCCCAGCGCATCAAGTTCCCCGAGGCGAGCTATGACGCCGGCCTCGGCGACAATCCCGAATATGCGATGGACGTGCTGCGCCTCGGCTACGAATCGATGGTCACGCCCGGCACGGCGTATGATTACGACGTGGCGACGGGCGAGATGACCGTGCTGAAGGTGCAGGAAATCCCGTCCGGTTACGACGCGGACGGCTATCGCACCGAGCGTTTGAAGATCACCGCGCGCGACGGCACCGAGGTGCCGGTGTCGATCGTCTACCCGAAGGATTTCGTGAAGGACGGTTCGGCGCCGCTCTACCTGTATTCCTATGGCGCCTATGGCCACGCCATCCCGCCGGGCTTCTCGACCGGGCGGCTGTCGTTGCTGGATCGCGGCTTCGCCTATGCGATCGCGCATATCCGCGGCGGCGACGACCTCGGCCAGCAATGGTATCACGACGGCAAGCTGGAGAAGCGCACCAACACGTTCAACGATTTCGTCGACGTGGCGAAGGGGTTGATCGCGGGGGGGTGGACCAGCGCGGGCAAAATCGCGATCGCTGGGCGTTCGGCGGGCGGCGAACTGATGGGCGCGGTGGTCAATTCCGATCCGGAACTGTGGGGCGCGGTCATTGCCGACGTGCCGTTCGTCGACGTGCTCAACACCATGCTCGACGCGGAGCTGCCGCTGACGCCGGGCGAATGGCCCGAATGGGGCAACCCGATCGAGGACAAGGCGGCGTTCGAGCTGATCCGGTCGTATTCGCCATACGATCAGGTTGCGGCGCACGCATATCCGCCGCTGTTCATCAGCGGTGGGCTGAACGATCCGCGCGTGACCTATTGGGAGCCGGCGAAGTGGGCGGCCAAGCTGCGCGCCACCAAGACCGACGACAACGTGCTGTTCCTCAAGACCAACATGGGCGCTGGCCACGGCGGCAAGTCCGGCCGATTCGAATCGCTGCGCGAGGCGGCGGAGGAACATGCCTTCGTGTTGTGGCAGTTGGGGATCGAGGAATAGGCCGGCCTTTCCCTCTCCCCGCCTTTGCCGTGGGAATCGCACCGGGAGAAAGTGGATAAAGTCTCGCGTGGCAAGACGTAGGGACTTGCACCGAATCGCGCCTCGTGCGTTGGGGCGCGCATGGCAAAGTCCGCAACCGACCTGATGCAGGATATCCTCGTCGCAGCGACGCTCGACGCGTTCATGGCGCTCAAGAAATCGTCGGGCGGGTTGCCCAACGCGCTGGTGCGCGACCTGAACGCGGTGCACGCCAATACCACGCTCGCCGACCTGCCGGCCGAGGTGCAGGCGGCGATCACCGCGAGCGTGCGCGACGCGTTCTCGCGGTTGCTGAAGGAAGGCTACACCGTCGCGCCGAGCCGGGGCGTGCCGCCACCGCCCCCGCCGCGCGGCTCCACACCGCCGCCGCGCCCCCGCCCGAAGGGTCCACCCACCGTCGAAACGCGCCGCCCGCGCCCGCCGGCCAAGCCGAAGCCGCGCTGAGCGTTCAGTTGCCTATTACGTTGGCGAGGATCGCGAGGTCGTTGCCGTCCACCGGCATGCCCGTCGCATCGCTCGGATCGGCCGCGTTGGCGGTGACGCTTTGCTTCGCGGGTGCCGCACCGACGAAATCCACCGCCGTCCACAGGATGCCGCCCGCCCAGAGCAACGCGGCCCAGCGGCTGCGGAAGAGTTTCGCGTAGGGCATCGGGCGGAGCGTAACGGGAAGTGGTCAATCAAGCCTTGGCATGGCTGGTTAACGCCGCCGCCATGGTACCGAAGGTGCGCAACCTCAACCGGGCCGCCGGCCCCGAGCATCCGCGTTACCCAAAAGCCACATGCCGCGACGTCCCCGTATTCTAAGCCTTTGTGTCGCCCGCCACGCTGGGCTATCCCGCGCACGCAATGCCACATCTCTATCTTGTCGACGGCTCGGGCTATATCTTCCGTGCCTACCACCGCCTCCCGCCGCTCACCAACAAGCATGGCGAGCCGGTCGGCGCGGTCTATGGCTATACGACGATGCTGTGGCGGCTGGTCGATGAGCTGAACTCGGCGGACGGGCCGACGCACATGGCGGTGATCCTCGACAAATCGTCGAAGACGTTCCGCAACGACCTGTACGATCAGTACAAGGCGCACCGCCCGCCGCCGCCCGAGGATCTCAAACCGCAGTTCCCGATGATCCGCGATGCCACGCGCGCGTTCTCGCTGCCGTGCATCGAGGAGGAAGGGCTGGAGGCGGACGATATCATCGCCTGCTACACCCAGGCCGCGCTGGCGCAGGGCTGGTCGGTGACGATCGTGTCGTCCGACAAGGATCTGATGCAGTTGATGACCGATCCGTCGGTCGACATGTACGACACGATGAACAACCGCCGATTGGGCGCGGACCATGTCGTCGAGAAGTTCGGTGTCGGTCCGGACCGGCTCGGCGATGTGCTGGCGCTGATGGGCGATAGCGTCGACAATGTGCCCGGCGTCACCGGTGTCGGCCCCAAGACCGCCGCCAAGCTGATCCTCGAACATGGCGATCTCGAAGGCGTGCTTGCCGCTGCCGAGGGGATGAAGAAGGGCAAGCTGCGCGACAATCTGATCGAGCAGGCGGCGAACGCGCGGCTTTCCAAGGTGCTGGTCACGCTGAAATGCGATGGCGCCCTGCCCGAACCGCTCGACGATCTTGCGTTGCAGGGCATCCCGGATGCGCCGCTGCGCGCGTTCCTCGAACATCACGGCTTCAAGTCGCTGCTGACCAAGCTGTCGGCGGTGGCGGACGCGCCGGTCGAGACGCCGCGCAGCGTGCTGACGCCGGAGGAAGAACCGGCGTGCGATCACGACGGTTACGAGACGGTGGTGGACGAAGCCACGCTCGACACGTGGATCGCGGCGGCACGGCATCAGGGCTGGGTCGCGGTCGACACCGAGACGACCGGCATCGACGCGACGCGCGCCGAACTGGTCGGCATCAGCATGGCGCTGCAACCCAACCGCGCCTGTTACGTGCCGCTCAGCCACGGCGGCACCGGGCTGTTCGCGGAACGCCCGGCGCAGATCGACACGGTGGTCGCGCTGACCAAGCTGAAGGCGCTGTTCGAGGACGCATCCGTCCTCAAGATCGGCCATAACCTCAAATACGACATGATCGTGCTAGGGCGGCTCGGCATCGAGGTGGCGCCGTTCGACGATACCATCCTGATGAGCTTCGATCTCGATGCCGGCCTGCACGGGCACGGCATGGACGAACTCGCCGCCACGCACCTGTCGCATAGCTGTATCGCCTTCAAGGACGTGGTCGGCGTGGGCAAGACGCAGCGCCAGTTCAACGAGGTCGACCTCGTCGCCGCGACCCGCTACGCCGCCGAAGATGCCGACGTGACGCTGCGGCTGTGGCGCCGCTTCAAGCCCCGCCTTGCTGCCGAGGCGGCAACGCGCGTGTACGAGATGGTCGACCGCCCGCTCGCCCCCGTCATCGCGCGAATGGAGCGGCACGGCATCAAGGTCGATCGCGAGAAGCTTGCCGGGCTGTCGGGCGAGTTTTCCACGCAAATCGCCGCGCTGGAAATCGAGATCCACGCGATTGCCGGTGGCCCGTTCACGATCGGCAGCCCCAAGCAACTCGGCGACGTGCTGTTCGAGCGGATGGGCATCAAAGGCGGCCGCAAGGGCAAGTCGGGCGTCTATTCTACCGACGTCAACGAGCTCGAGCGAATCGCCGCCGACAAGGATTCGGTCGGCGCGGGCATTGCCGGCAAGGTGCTGGAATGGCGCCAGCTTACCAAGCTGAAGAACACCTATACCGACGCCTTGCAGGCGCAGATCAACCCGGAGACCGGCCGCGTCCACACCAGCTACAGCCTGACCGGCGCGCAGACCGGGCGGCTGTCCTCGACCGACCCCAACCTACAGAACATCCCGATCCGCACCGAGATCGGCCGGCAGATCCGCGACGCGTTCGTAGCGGAGGACGGCAACGTCATCCTCGCCGCCGATTACTCGCAGATCGAGCTGCGCCTTGCCGCGCACATGGCTGACGTGCCGCAGCTACGCGAGGCATTCGCGAGCGGCGCGGACATTCACTCGCTGACGGCGCAGGAGCTGTTCGGCGACGTCAATCGCGACACGCGCGGGCGCGCCAAGACGATCAACTTCGCGATCCTGTACGGCATCTCGCGCTGGGGGCTGGCGGGCCGTCTCGACGTGACCGCCGATGAGGCGCAGGCGATGATCGACCGCTATTTCGAGCGATTTCCCGGCATCCGCAACTATATCGCCGCGACTACCGAGTTCGTCCGTGAGAAGGGCTTCACCGAGACTTTGTTTGGTCGCAAGACCCACTTCCCCCGCATCAAGTCCAAGGTCCAGCACGAGCGCCAGGGAGCAGAGCGTGCCGCGATCAACGCGCCGATCCAGGGCACCTGCGCCGACATCATCAAGCGCGCGATGGTGCGGATGGAGCCGGCGCTGGCCGCAGCCGGGCTTGGCCATGTCCGTATGTTGCTCCAGGTGCATGACGAACTGGTGTTCGAATTGCCCGAAGGCGACGTCGCCGCGGCGCGCCCGGTGATCGAGCGCGTCATGGCGGCCGCCGCCGAACCCGCCGTCACGCTGTCGGTGCCGCTCGGCGTCGAGATCGGCGTAGGGCTGAGCTGGGGCGCGGCGCATTGACCAACGCCGCTGGGTCGGCGGGGGCGCCAGACGATATCGACGCGCTCGCCAAGGGTGGGCGCACCAACATCTTCGGCTTCCTGCTGCGGCTCGCCGCGCGGATCCCGTTCCTGTTCATCGCCGGGCGCAGTTATGGCCCGGATTTGGTCGGGCGGTTCGCGCTTGCCGTGGTGGTGGTCGAGTTCGCCGCTCAGCTCTGCACGCTCGGGTTGAAGCGCGGGCTCGCGCAGGCGTTCGCCAATTCGGGCGAGCGGTCGCACACGCATGTCGCGTGGGACGCGCTGGCGCTGGCGTTCATCGCCTCGGCGATTGCCAGCGTGGTGCTGTTCGCGCTGCCGGAGATCATGTTCCCCAGCGGGCTTTCCGGCGCATTCGAACGCTATCTGCCGGTCGTCATCGTGGCATGGGCGTGGACCGAGATCAGCCTCGCCGCGCTCGCCTACCGCCGCAACGTCGGTGCGTCGGTCACGGCGCGTGCGATCGTCGAGCCGTGGACGATCAGCATCGCCGCGCTGGTCTTCTCGTTCATCGCCAAGCCGGACGGGCTGGTCCTGTCGTACATGCTGTCGATGCTGGGGGCGCTGCTGGCGGCGTTCGTTCCGTTCCTCAAAAGCTATGGCCTGCCCTATGGCTGGCGACCGGAGCCGAGCCGGCTGGTCGCGCTGGCGCGGCATAACGTGCCGCTGGCGGGTGCCGACGCGATCGAATGGGGATCGCGCAACGTCGATCGCGCGATCCTGGGCTATATGTTCGAGCCGAAGATCGTCGGCATCTATTACATGGCGGTGCAGATCGCCACGCTGCCGGGCAAGTTGAAGACCAGCTTCGATCCGATCCTCAGCCCGGTCATAACCTCCAGCCTCGCGCAGAACGACCGCAAGGCGGTGGCGCAGCAGGTCCGTCAGGTCGGATTCTGGATCATGTCGGCACAACTGGGCCTCGCGCTGATGGGGTCTATCCCGGGCAAGGCGGTGATGGGCGTGGTCGGTCCGCAGTTCGTCGCGGGCACGGCGGCAATGGCGTTCCTGCTGTGCGCGGAGGTGGCGGCATCGACCGGCGCGGTGTGCGAAAGCGCGCTCGTCTATATCGCACGGCACCTCAACCTGATGCTGTCAATCGGCGCGCTGACCTTGCAGGTGGCGCTGAGTTTCGGGCTGATCTTCGCGATGCGCTGGATCGGGTGGCCGGAAAATTATCAGGCGGCTGGGCCGGCGGTGGCGCTGCTGCTGGCGATGGGCGCGTCGTCGCTCGTCAAATCGAGCGTGCTCGCAAAGATGCTGGGCGCGCCGGTGCGCGGCTGGCGCTGGCAGATGCTGGGCGCGGCGGCGGTGGCGATCGCGGTCGGGACGATCTTCACCTCGCTGCCGCACCGCTACGAATGGACGGAACTGGTGTTCGGCGAACCGGCGATCGCCGCGAGCTACCTGTTCGTGCTGTGGAAGTTCGCGACCGGGCCGGAGGATCGGGCTTTGTTGCGCAAGACGCCAAAGGCTGCAGCCGCGACCTGATCTTCAGGTCCGGCGAAGCACGGAGCCGGGTGTCGAGCGCGCTTGTGGTGACGCGGCGCTTTGTGGCTCTGATCCTCTCGGCTCGGGAAAGAGCGTGCTTGTGGGCCGGTCATGGGCAAAGCCCATGACGTCGGACGGCGCCTTGGCGCCGCCGGCCGGGCCGATCTCGGAGACCCTCGCCGGAGCTTTGCTCCGGCTTGGGCGATCGGCCTCAGTGCCGGAAATGCCGCACGCCGGTGAACACCATCGCGAGGCCAGCCGCGTCGGCCGCCGCGATCACCTCGTCATCGCGGATCGAGCCGCCCGGCTGGATCACCGCCGTTGCACCCGCTTCCACCGCGGCGAGCAGGCCATCCGCGAACGGGAAGAACGCATCCGACGCCACTGCCGAGCCGATCGTACGTGGGCTCGCCCAGCCCGCCTTCTCCGCCGCGTCCTTCGCCTTCCACGCGGCGATACGCGCCGATTCGAGCCGGTTCATCTGGCCAGCGCCGATGCCGGCGGTGGCGCCGTCCTTCGCGTAGACGATCGCGTTCGACTTGACGTGCTTGGCCACGACCCACGCGAAGTGACAATCGGCCAGTTCGGCTTTGGTGGGCGCACGTTTGGTGACGACCTTCATGTCGGGCGCCGACGCATTGTCGCGGCCCTGCACCAGCCAGCCGCCGGTGATCGCCTTCGCCATCAGCCCGCCGCGTGCGGGATCGGGCAGATCGCCGGTCAGCAACAACCGGAGGTTCTTCTTGGCGGCAAACAGCGCGAGCGCCTCGTCATCGGCATCCGGCGCGATCACCACCTCGGTGAAGATGCCGGTGATCGCGCGCGCGGTCGCCGCATCAAGCTTGCGGTTCAGCGCGATGATGCCGCCGAACGCCGACACCGTGTCGCACGCGAACGCATCGGCATAGGCCTGCTCGATCGTCTTGGCGGTGGCGACGCCGCAGGGGTTGGCGTGCTTGACGATGACGACGCTCGGGTCGGCATCGCGGAACTCGCTGATGAGGTCGAGTGCGGCGTCCGCGTCGTTGAAATTGTTGTACGACAGTTCCTTGCCCTGCACCTGCCGTGCCTGGCCTACGCCGTTCGCGGCGGGCGCGTGCGTCGCGTAGAATGCCGCCTGCTGATGCGGGTTCTCGCCGTAGCGCAAAGCGGAACCAAGCGTCAGCGTTACGGGGAGCACCTGCGGGAACGATTCGCGCTGGTCGACGAAGGCGAACCACTGCGCGATCGCGCCGTCATAGGCGGCGGTGGCGGCATAGGCCTTGGCGGCGAGGCGCTTGCGATCCTCCAGCGTGGTGGTGCCGCCCGCGACCAGCGCGTAATCGGCGGGATCGGTGACGATCGCGACATAGGCGTGGTTCTTGGCGGCGGAGCGCACCATCGACGGCCCGCCGATGTCGATATTCTCGATCACCTCGTCGCGCTCGGCACCGCGTGCGACGGTCTCCTCGAAGGGGTAGAGGTTGACCACCACCAGATCGATCGCACCGATGTCGTGCTCCCGCATCGAGGCGGCGTGCGCGGCATCGTCGCGCACCGCGAGCAGGCCGCCGTGGACCTTGGGGTGCAGCGTCTTGACGCGACCGTCCATCATCTCGGGGAAGCCGGTGAGATCGGAGATGTCGCGCACCGTCAGGCCGGCGTCACGCAGGGCCTTGGCGGTGCCGCCGGTCGAAACCAGCTCGACGCCGGCCTCGGCAAGCGCCTTGCCGAGATCGACGATGCCGGTCTTGTCGGAGACCGAAAGCAGCGCGCGGCGAATGGGAATGGCGGCCATGGCATGATCCTAACAGCCGTTCGTCACAGGCAAACGCGCGGGACGAACCGGGGAAATGGGCGATGAGTCGCGCGCTCCCTGCCCGCTTAGCCGGCGCGCTTCAAGACCCAGCCGACATTGGTGCCGCCCGCCGGCGTTTCGCCCGAGACGACGAGCTGGAAGGTCGATTGCGGCCGCCCCTCGCCGTCGATCCACAGGCTCGGCTCGACCGCCAGCGCGCCGCCCTTGCAGCGGAACTGCCAGAGCGCACCGCCGGGCAGCCGCAGCAGCGCCGCCATACCATCGGCAGTGGGCGAGACTTCGACGCCGGCGCCGAGATGGAAACGCATCACAAAGCCGGTCGCGACGACGCGCCCGCGCTTGCTGGCAGGCAGCAGCATGTCGTCGCCACGCAGTTCGCGGCCGTCGCCGGTGAGGATCAACTGGCGGCGGTGGACGAAGCCGAAGCGGCGCGCATAGCCGTCGTGGCTCGCCTCGACGCGGCTGGCGTTCTCGCTCTCCTGCCGCGCCAGTTCGACCTCGCCGACACCGCGGCCGAGCGTGCCGTCGGCCTGGACGGCGGTGGAATTGCTGTCGCCGACCACCAATGTCGAATGCGCGGCGGTGGTGCGCAGCCCCTCGACCAGTGCGCCGGGCAGTTGCGCGAGGCCGGCGCGCGCGCCGCCGCAGTTGACGACGATGCGATGCGGCCCATCCGAGAACTCGAACGCCAGCGTCGAGGCGCAGCCGCCCTTCACCACCCGCGCGACCGGCGGCGGCGCGGCATCGAACACCACCACCGCTTGCGCGGCGGACAGCCGCTGATAGCCCCACTCGCGCGCCTGCCGCAGCGGGCGCGCACGCACGCCGGTGGCAGCAACGATCTCCGCGACGATCTCGCCCGGCACCGGCCCGCCGCCCTGCCAGCTCGACAGGCCGCCATCGCCGAGACACACGCCTAGCAGCGCCGGCACCAGCCGGGCGAGCGTTTCCGCGATCAAGGCGGGCGGCTCGATCCGGCGCGCTTCATAGACTTCGCGCAGTGCGGTGAGCAGCATGATGACGTCGAGCTGCGTCGCCGGGCTGCGTGAGACGACACCGCCATCCTCGAACACCGACACCGCCAACGCGCGGGTGAGTGCGGCTTCGTTGGCAAGCCGGCGCGGATCGCCGCCGGGCAGCAGCATACCGCCTGCCACCACGCCGCAGGCGGTGGCGACCCGCGCCGCGCCGGGCGCGATCTTGTCGGCACCGCGATCGAGATGGCGGGCGCCGCGCGCGAAGGTGTTGAGCACCTTGCTGCGATAGACGAGGTCCGTCGACGACAGGATCAGCGGCGCGTGTGCCGACCATGCAAGGATTCGCCGCCCGCACAGATCGGCGCGCCATGCCGGCTCGCTGATCGTGTCGGCATGCGCGATGAGCCATTGCCGCATGATCGCCTCGGCAACCGGCACGCCCTGCACGCGTGTCGCCACGCTCGACAGATCGCGCAGCCACGCGGCACTGTGCAGATAATCGGCGAAGTCGGCGGAGAAATCCGGCTTGGCGAGATTGAGCGATTCGATCGCGCGGGTTTCGCCACGGAACATCATCTGCCCGCCGAGCAGCGCCTGCCCGCGCTTGAAATCGCCAAGGAAGGGATCGTCCGGCACCGCCAGCAGCTTGAGCGGGTAGCGGCCCTTCAGCCGCATGCCGTGCAGCGGCGTGCGCCAGGTCAGGCGGTGGAACTGTTCGGCCAATCGCTCCGCCAGCGACAGTCCCTTGTCGCCGCCGGCACGGACCAGCCACTTGCCCTCGACCGGCTCAAGCGCGCCCAGTTCGAGCAGGTCGTCGGCGGGCAAGCGGTCGCTCACGCGCCCCTCAGCGCCCGGATGTTGGCAGCATACTGGTCGGGTCCGCCGCGGAAGGTGGCGGTGCCGGCGACGAGCGCGTCGGCGCCCGCCTCGATCGCGTCACGTGCGGTCTCCACGTCGATGCCGCCGTCGACCTCGAGATCGACGCGGTAGCCGCCCTTGTCGATCATCGACCTGACCGCCGCGATCTTGCGCAGCGCGCTCGGGATGAAGCTCTGCCCGCCGAAGCCGGGGTTCACGCTCATCACCAGCACCAGATCGACCGAGTCGATGATGTATTCGAGCGTCTTCGCGGGCGTCTGCGGGGTCAGCACCACGCCGGCACGCTTCCCCAGGCTTCGGATATGCTGGAGGCTGCGGTGCGTGTGCGGCCCGGCCTCGAGGTGGATGCTGATCGTGTCGGCGCCGGCCTCCGCGAACGCATCGAGGAACGCATCGACCGGCTGGATCATCAGGTGGACGTCGAACGGCTTGGCCGTATGCGGGCGCAGCGCCTTCACCACTTGCGGGCCGATCGTGATGTTGGGGACGAAATGCCCGTCCATCACGTCGATGTGAATCCAGTCGGCGCCGGCGGCGTCGATCGCGCGGACCTCCTCGCCCAGTCTGGCGAAATCGGACGAGAGGATCGACGGGGCGATGCGGACGGGGTTCGGCATGCCCGAATCTGTAGGCATGGCCGGGACCACCCGCAAGCTACGTATCAACCGCGACGGTTAACTCCGCCGTAACCGTGCGATGAAGAAGCCGTCGTTGCCGCCGGGTTGCACCTGCCCGGGTAACAGCCGCAGCCAGCCGCGTTCGTGCGGGATGATGCCAGCGGGCAGTTCGTCGGCGCGCACCGGTTCGATCGCGAAGTCGCCGTGTTCGGCAAGGAACGCCTCGATTCGCGTCTCGCCCTCCTCACGCTCCAGCGAACACGTCGCGTAGACGAGCGTACCGCCCGGCTTCACCCATGCGCTGGCGCGGCCGAGCAATTTGGCCTGCGTGGCGGCCATCTGCGCGATCACCGAGGGGCGGGTGCGGTACAGAACGTCCGGGTGGCGGCGGAAAATGCCGGTCGCGCTGCACGGCGCATCGAGCAGCACCGCGTCGACCGGTTCCTGCGGACTCCAGTGCAGCACGTCGCCGGTGATGACGCGCGCCTTCGTCTCGGTACGCGCGATATTGGCGCGCAGCCGGGTGAGCCGCGCTTCGGAGGCATCGACCGCGATCACCGACCAGCCGGCATGGGCGAGCTGCATCGTCTTGCCGCCGGGCGCGGCGCACAGGTCGAGCGCGGTCCCCTCACCGCGTCCGATCAGGCGGGCGGGCAGCGAAGCGGCGATGTCCTGCACCCACCATGCGCCCTCCTCGAAGCCGGGCAATTCGGGGACATGCGCCGATTCGAGCCGGACGTGACCGGGCAGCAGCGACGTGCCGCCGAGTCGCTCGGCCCATTCCGCCGTGGTGGCGGGATCGGCAAGGCTGAGATCGAGCGGCGGCGGGGCTGAGATCGCCTGTTCGGCCGCCTCGATCATGTCGTCTCCCCAAGCGGCATGCCAGCGGATCGCGACCGGATCCGGCAGCGCGGGGATTTCCGGCAGCGTGTCACCCCGACGGGAAAGCGCACCGAACACGCCGTGGATGAGCTTCTTCGGACCGCCATCGACCAGCGGCAGCACCGTCGCGATCGCGGCATGCGCGGGCGTACCGAGCGACAGCGTCTGCACCAGCGCGATGCGCAGCACGAAGCGCGCCTTGGCATCCTCAGGCAGCGCGCGCGGTGTCGCCGAATCGATCAGCGCGTCGAGGTCGGGCAGGCGGCGCAGCACCTCGGCGGCAATGGCGTGGGCAAGCGCGCGATCGTCGGCGCGTTCGATCCCCGCCGTGGCGCGGCCCAGCGCCGCCTCCAGCGGCAGGCCCTGGCGCAGCACCGCGTCGAGCAGCTTCAGCGCGGCACGGCGGGCCGGAACGCCGGGGGGATCGTTGGGTTTGGTCGCGGATGGGGTCTTCAAGGCTTGAACTCGCAAAGCAGGCGGACGATCTGTGACATATCGTCACGCACGCCGCCGAAAGGAACCTCCATGAGCCGCCGACCGCCGCATGTGAAGCCACCCGCCTATCTTTCCCCCAACACGCCGGTCCCCGCACCGGAGCCACAGCACAAGACCAAAGACCCGCTCGACCTCGATCCGACCCGCTATGGCGACTGGACGCTGAAGGGCATCGCGATCGATTTCTGACGCGTTCAGCCGTGTTCGCGCGTCAGCGGGCGGGCCAGCAGGGTGCCGATCTCCGCGCCGACCGCCGCACCTTCCAGCAACGCCGCCACCGCGCGGGCGACCGGCATGTCGACGCCCGCGCTCTCCGCCGCCGCGCATAGCACCGGCGCGGTGAACGCACCCTCGGCCACCGTGCGGCGATCCGCCATCAGGTCCGTTGCCGAACGGCCCTGCCCCATCCCCAGCCCGAGCGAGAAATTGCGGCTGCTGGTGGAGGAACAGGTCAGCACCAGATCGCCCAGCCCCGACAGCCCGGCGAGCGTCTCCGCGCGGCTGCCCCGTGCCAGGCCGAAGCGGGTCATCTCGGCAAAGCCGCGCGCGATCAACGCCGCGCGGGCGTTCTGGCCGAGGCCGGCCCCCTCCACCACGCCGCACGCGATCGCCAGCACGTTCTTGACCGCGCCGCCGATCTCCGCGCCGATCACATCGTCCGACGCGTAGGTGCGGAACGTCGGCAGCGCGAGCGCCTCGGCCATGCGCTCGGCGTCTCGCGCGTGCTCCATTGCGATCGTCACGGCGGTGGGCAGGCCGCGTGCGACCTCGCCCGCAAAGGTGGGGCCTGACAGCACGCCGATCGCCGAGGTCGGATGCGCCTCTGCCGCGACTTCGCTGAGCAATTTGTGGCTGCCCGCCTCGATCCCCTTGGAACACAGCAGCAGCGGCCGGCCGGTCTGCGGCAGCCCGCTCAGCACCGCGCGGGCGTGCTGCGCGGGCGTGACGACAAGCGTGAGATCGGCGTGCGCAAGCAACGCGATGTCGCCGGTCGCGTGGATGTCGGGTGAGAGCGGCACCCCGGCGAGGAACAGCGGGTTTTCGTGGGCATCGTTGATGGCGTCGACCACCTCCGCCTCGCGCGCCCACAACGTTACGCCGTGACCGCCCGCCGCCATGACCTGCGCGAGCGCGGTGCCCCACGCGCCGCCACCCAGAACCCCGATCTTCATGCCTTCACCCCCGCGCCGCGTACCGTTTCAGCCGACGGGTCGAGCGGCCAGCGCGGGCGTGCGGGCATGTCGAGCGGGTCGGTCAGACCGGCGGCGAAGCGTTCCGCCCCGGCCCAGCCGATCATCGCGGCATTGTCCGTGCACAGCCACAGTGGCGGGGCTACGAAGCGCAAGGCGTTGGCGCTGGCGAGCGCCTGCAAGCTCGCGCGCACCGCCTGATTGGCGGCGACTCCGCCCGCGACCACCAGTGCGGTGGCATCCTCCGCGCGGTGCAGCGCCCGCGTAGTGCGGTCGATCAGGCAATCGACCACCGCCGCCTGAAACGAGGCGGCGATATCCTCGGGTGAATACCGTCCCGATTCGTGCGCGCGCACCACCGCGCTTTTCAGGCCGGCGAACGAGAAATGCGGTTCCGCAGACCCCTTCAGCGGGCGCGGCAGCGGCACCGCCTTCGCCTTGCCGAGCGCGGCGGCACGCTCCACCGCCGGGCCGCCGGGAAAGCCTAGCCCCAAGATCTTGGCGGTCTTGTCGAACGCCTCGCCCGCCGCATCGTCGATCGTGGTGGCGAGCCGGCGATAGCGGCCGACGCCCTCGACCAGCAGCAACTGGCAATGCCCGCCCGACACGAGCAGCAGCAGATAGGGAAAATCCAGATCGGGATCGCTCAATCGCGGCGACAGCGCATGGCCTTCGAGATGGTTGACCGCCACCAGCGGCTTGGCCGCCGCATGGGCCAGCGCCTTGCCGGTGACGAGGCCGACCATCACCCCGCCGATCAGCCCCGGCCCCGCCGTGGCGGCGACCGCGTCGACATCGGCGAGCGTCAGGCCCGCGTCGGCGAACACGCCCTCCACCAGCGGGATCAGCGCCTCGACATGCGCGCGCGCGGCGATTTCGGGAACGACGCCGCCGAACGGCCGGTGCGCCGCCTCCTGTCCCAGCACGCGGTGGGCGAGCACGCGCCGGTCGGAGGTGACGAGCGCGGCGGCCGTCTCGTCGCAACTGGATTCGAGGCCGAGGATAAGCTTGGCAGTCATGTTCCCGCCCTATCGCATCGCCCGCCGCTTGTCGAAGGGCGGCGCTTGGGCTTAGGGCGCGGGCATGACGTTTCGTATCGGTACGCGCGGCTCGCCGCTGGCGCTCGTTCAGGCCGGGCTGGTGCGCGATGCGCTGTGCGCGGCGCACGGCTGGACGCACGCTCAGGTCGAAATCGTGCCGATCCGCACCACCGGCGACCGCGTGCAGGACCGGGCGCTCGCCGAGATCGGCGGCAAGGCGCTGTGGACCAAGGAACTCGACCGGGCGCTGCTCGCCCGCGAGATCGACTGCGCGGTGCATTCGATGAAGGACGTCGAGACGATCCGCCCGGAGGCGATCCGCATCGCCGCGATGCTGCCGCGCGCCGACGTGCGCGACCGGCTGGTCGGTGCCGACAGCATCGCCGCGCTGAAGCCGGGCGCGGTGCTCGGCACCAGTTCACCGCGCCGGTCCGCACAGGTGCGGCGGTTGCGGCCGGACGTATCGACGATCCTGTTCCGCGGCAACGTGGCGACGCGGCTGGCCAAGCTGGCGGCGGGCGAGGCCGACGCGACGCTGCTGGCGGCGGCGGGCCTCGAACGGCTTGGTCGCGACGATGTCGGCGTGGCGATCGATACGGCGGTTCTGCTGCCCGCGCCGGCGCAAGGCGCGGTTGGAGTGGAGGTGCGCGCGGATGACGATGCCGCCGGCATGGCCGTCGAGGCGATCGGCGACGGCGTGACGCAGACCTGCGTCGGCGCGGAGCGCGCGCTGCTCGCGCGGCTGGCGGCGGACTGCCACTCGCCGGTCGCCGCGCTGGCGACGATCGAGGGCGACGTGATGCACATCGTCGCGGAACTGTTGACCGAGGACGGCAGCGCGCATGTCAGCGGCGCCATCTGCGGCGAGCCGGGCGCGGCGCTGGCGGAGGCTTTGGCGCGCGATCTGCTCGCGCGGGCGCCCGATGATGTGCGGCGGCTGTTCGGCGGGTGAGCCGCCGGCTTGCGGTGCTGCGGCCCGAGCCGGGCAATGCCGCCACCGCATCGCGCGCGGAAGCGGCCGGCTTTGCGGTACTGCGGTTGCCGTTGTTCGCAGTGGTGCCGCTGGCGTGGACACCACCGGATGCGCGCGACCATGATGCGCTGGTGCTGACCAGCGCCAACGCCGTGCGACACGCCGGTGCCGAGCTCGACCGGTTTACCGCGCTGCCGGTGATCGCGGTCGGCGAGCAGACCGCCGCCGCCACGCGCGCCGCCGGCCTGGCGGTGGCGGCGGTCGGCACCAGCGATGCCGTGGCGCTGTCGGCATTGCTGGCGGAGCGCGGAATTACCCGCGCGTTGCACCTCGGCGGGCGCGACCATGCAGCGGTGGCGGGGGTGACACGCGCGGTGGCGGTCTACGCAAACGAGCCGATCGCCGTGGAGCCTGCCGATCTTGCCGGGATCACCGGGCAGGTCGCGCTGCTTCACTCGTCGCGCGCGGCGCAGCACTTGGCTGCGCTGCTCGATGCTGCCGCCATATCACGCGCGGATGTCACGCTTGCGGCGTTCAGCGCGGCGATCGCAGCGGCCGCCGGCACCGGCTGGCGCGCGGTCGCGGTCGCCGCCGTGCCGAGCGACGCGGCGTTGTTCGCGGCGATCGCCGCGCTTGGGCGTTGACCGTTTCGTGTTCGACGCGGATAAGGCCGGCATGGATCAAACGCCGCCGATGCCGATGGTTCCCGCGCGCCGAGCAGGCTGGCGGACGATCACCTTTCTTGCGGTCCTGTTGCTGCTGGTGGGCGCTGGCGGCGCCTTTCTACTGTTCCGCGCCTTCGGCCTCGGCCCTGCCCCCAAAACGACGACGCTGACGCTGCCGGTCAGCAACGATGCCGCCGGCGCCCCGCAGTCGCCGGTGGTGATCGTACCGGCCAAGGGCAATGCGCAAGGCTCGACCATTGATCTCGACGCACTGTCCGCGCGCGAGGCGGCGTTGTCCGCGCAGCTCGATACGCTGGAGGAACGCACCGCCGGCGTCGGTGCCGACGCGCAGGCCGCCGCCGGCAACGCGGCGCGGGCGGAGGGCATGCTGGTCGCCTTTGCGGCGCGGCGCGCGCTCGATCGCGGTATCGGGCTGGGCTATCTGGAGGAACGGCTGCGCTACCGCTTTGGCGCGAGCCAGCCCGGTGCCGTCGCGATGATCGTACAGGCCGCGCGGGAACCGGTGACGCTGGACGATCTGCGCGGTGGGCTCGACACGATCGGGCCGGATCTGGTGACGGGCGGGTTGCAGGGCGGCATCGTCGCGAGTTTCCGGCGCGAGTTGACCAACCTCGTATCGCTGCACCGCGCCGGCTCGCCTTCGCCGCTACCGGCCGACCGGCTCGGGCGGGCGCGGCGGCTGGTCGAAAGCGGGCGGATCGAGGCGGCGCTTGGTGAAGTCGCGCGCTTGCCGGGTGCGGCCGATGCCGGGCGGTGGACCGAAGCGGCACGGCGCTACGTCGACTCGCGGCATGCGCTCGATATTCTGGAATGGGCGGCGCTGGCGGGGCAGGCGGCGGGCACCGTCGCACCGCCGGTGCCGCGCCCGGCGGCGTCGGTCGCGGCCACGACACCAGCCGTCACCCCGACGCCTACGCCGACCGCCGCGCCGGACGCACGGTAACCGCACGCCCGGCGCGATACGCGGGCGGACGCCCCCTTACGCGCGCAACCGCTCGATCAGCGCCATCGCGCCGTGGGGCGCGCGAACCTTGGCACCGTTGATGAAAAACACGAACGTCTCACGCGGTCGTTTGGCGGGCGTCTTGTCGGACGCATACGGCAAGCCTTCCGGCTGGTGGCCCTGCGCCCAGCCGCGCGCCGTCTCTGCCCAGCCGTCCAGCGCGGCCGGGGTATAGCCCGCCGGCTCCGCCTCCACCGCATTCTCCAGCCGCGCGTACACGAAGTCGCCGGTCACGTCGGCGATAGCGGGATAGTCGGCCGAATCGGCATACACCAGCGCCACGCCCGCCGCGCGCGCCATCGCCACGAACTCGGGCACCGCGAAACTCTCGTGCCGCACCTGCACCGCATGGCGCAGCGCAACGCCTTCGTGGCTGGCGGGCAGCAGCGCCAGAAACGCGCGGAAATCGTCGGCGTCGAACTTCTTGGTGGCCATGAACTGCCACAGGATCGGGCCGAGCCGGTCGCCGAGTTCGACGATGCCCTGCCCGACGAACTTGGCGATCGACTCGCCCGCCTCGGCAAGCACCTTGCGGTTGGTGCAGTAGCGCGACGCCTTGAGCGTGAACACGAACCCGTCCGGCACGGTCTTGGCCCAACTCGCGAATGTCGCCGGCTTCTGGCTGCTGTAATAGGTGCCGTTGACCTCGATCGCGGTGAGCCGTTCGGCGGCATATTCAAGCTCGCGCTTGTGCGGCCATTTCTCCGGGAAGAAGCTGCCGCGCCACGGCTCGTAGGTCCAGCCACCGATGCCGACGCGGATCGCGGGGGTCTTGGTCATGCGTGTCTACTCCAGGGCATCAAGCGCCAGCGCGACCGCGCCGAGCGGCCCGGCATCGGCACCGAGGCCGGGCGGCACCACCAGCCGATCGATCGCGGCCGCATCGCTGCCCGGGCCATAGCCCGCCAGCCGCGCCGTCGCCGCCGCGCGTACCTTGCCGAGCAGATCGCCCTGCGTACCCCCGACGCCGCCGCCGATCACGATACGCTGCGGCGGCACCGTCAGCACCAGCGTCATCACCAGTTCGGCGATCTCACCGGCGATGCGGTCCCACAACGGATCGTCCGGCGTGAGCTGTTCGGCGGGCTTGCCGGCGCGCCTGGCAATGGCCGGGCCGGAGACCAGACCCTCCAGGCAGTCGCCATGAAACGGGCACGCCCCTGCAAACGTGTCGGCGGGATCGCGCCGTACGCGGATATGGCCGACTTCGGGATGCGCCGCGCCGTGGAGCGGTTTGCCATCGACGACAATGCCCGCACCCACCCCCGTGCCGATCGTCACGTAGACGTGCGTCGCGCAATCCTGCGACGCGCCCCAGCGCCCCTCGGCGAGCGCAGCGCCGGCGACGTCGGTGTCGAAGCCGAGCGGCACGTCGAAGCGCGCCGCCACCGCCCCGCGCAGATCGAACCCGGTCCAGTGCGGCTTGGGCGTCGAGCCGATCCGCCCATAATCCTCGCGCCGGGGGTCGACCACCAGCGGGCCGAAACCGGCAATGCCGATCGCGGCGAGCGGTGCGTCGCGCGACTGACCGGCGATCCAGTCGAGGATCGCCGGCAGCGTGTCACCCGGCGCGCGCGTCGGCCAGCGTTCGCGCGCGAGGATGTCGCGCCCTCGGGCGATCGCCGCGATACACTTGGTCCCGCCAAGTTCGATCGCGGCGACGCGCGGCTGATCGCCGGTCAGCGGCACCGGACCTGGCTGTTGTTCTGGTCGATCGCCTTGCCCGCCAGCGCGCCGGCCGCACCGCCCAGCAGCGTGCCGACGATGCGCGAATGGCCGCCGTCGATCACGTTGCCGAGGATGCCGCCGCCCGCCGCGCCGATGATGAGCCCGGTCGTACCGTCGCTCCGCTTGCAGTAATAGCGGCCGTCATCCCCGCGGTAGACGCGATCGTTGCTGCTGAGCGTGCGCTCCTGATAATTCGGCCCGTCACGGTAATGGCGTGCCGGATCGTAGCTGCCCTCGTCACGATCATCGGCATAGGGTTGCGCATAGGCCGGTGGTGGCGGCGCGTTGCGTGGGCCATTGTAAGTGCCTTGATCGCGATAGCCGCGCGCGCGCGCCGCCTGATAGCGGTCGAACTCCTGCCGGAAGATGTTCAGCTCGTTGTCGAAACGCTGCTGCGCCGCCTGGAAGCGGGCATCGTCGTCGCGGGTCTGCGCAAAGGCGGGCGCCGACAGCGCGAGCGACGCAGTGGCCGCGAGCGCCGCCCAGCGCGCGATCGCGCGGGAAATCGAGGTCATGGCATCCATCCTTTTCGTTATGATCCTGAAACGAGATCTGGCCGGATTGGTTGCATTCGCCACCTGAACCACGGGTGAGCGGCTCAACCCGCGATCGCCGCCAGCGCCTCCGCCCATGCTGTCGTTTCTCCCGCGTATCGGTTGGTGACGACGAGATCACGCGCCACCGCCTGCTCGACATCCACCGTGACCGAGCCTGCCCATTCGAACGTCGCATTGCCGGACAGCCGCACCATGCCGTCCGCCTCCGCCTGCGCCCGCACCAGCCCGCCACGGTTAAAGACGGTGATCTCGGCGCCGAACGCGATTCGGCCGGTCAGGCAGGCGGCGTAGGTGGACGCCGCCATCGCGCTGCCGCAACTGTTGGTGAGGCCGACGCCGCGTTCGAACGTGCGGACGAACAGCCCGGTGTCGCGCACCTCGACGAAGCTGACGTTGGCGCGGTTGGGCAGCCATTCGGGCGCCGCCTCGCACACCGTACCGATCGCAACCAGTTCCGCGTCGTCCACCGCCTCGACGAAGGTGATGAGGTGTGGATTGGGCATGGCGATCGCGGTGAAGGCGCGGTCGGTCGGCAACATGGCGATCGGCGCATCGGTGATGTCGGCGCCGGCGCTGACCAGCGGCCACGTCGCGACATCCCGCGATGCCGGCCCTGCCACCTCACGGATCGTCACCACGCCCGGTGCGAGATCGGGATCACGCGCGACGCTCGCCGCCGAGGTCTTGAGCGCGACGCGCGCATGGTCGAGCCCGAGCCGCTCGAACCCGGCACGCGCCACGCAACGCAACCCGTTGAGGCAGGTCTCCGCCTCGCTGCCGTCGCTGTTGAACATCCGCATTCCGAACGCGTGGCCGCCCTGCCCCGCCGTCAGCAACAGCACGCCATCGCCCCCGACCGGCCCCGCCCGATCGGCAAGCGCGCGCGCGATCGCGGGCCATGCCTGCTCCGTCACCGCGCCGCCCCGCGCGTCGATCAGCGGGAAATCATTGCCCGATCCGTGACATTTGATGAAGTCGATCTGCATGGCAGCGGGCATAGCTCAACCCGATCCACGCCGATAGCGTGCGCGGTGCGTTCGCTATGCTATGGTGTGCCGGGGCTATGGTCTCCCAGGGCTATGGTGTGCCGGGTTCCGCTGGAGTGACGATGACGGGAGTGTTGTTGATTGCCGTCGTCGTGCTCGGCGTGCTGGTGGGGACGCTGTTCCGCCGCCTGCGCACGCTGGAGGCGCAGGTGCGCGATCTGCGCCTCGACCGGACGTTACGGGAGGTGGCGCCGATCGCACCGGTCGCGCCGCCGACGATGCCGGCCGTGCCGGTCGAGAGCGTGCCGGCGCCGGCCGTGCCGGAGATCGCGCCTCCGGTCACGGCGGTCGTCTCGTCCGATCCCGAACCTGCGGCCTCGGAACCGAGGCCAGCGCCACCTCCACGCAGCCTCCCGCCGCGCATGAATTTCGAGACGATCGTCGGTGGCAAGCTGCCGATCTGGATCGGCGCTGCCGCGCTCGTGCTGTCCGGCTTTTTCCTGGTGCGCTACTCGATCGAAAGCGGTCTGCTCGGGCCGCCCGCGCGGACGCTGCTCGCCGGGCTGTTCGGGCTGGTCCTGATCGCCGGCGGCGAAGTGGCACGGCGACTGCGCGCGACACGGGACGACCCGCGCGTCGGGCAGGCGCTTGCCGGCGCGGGTATCGCCAGCCTCTACGGGACGCTGTATGTCGGCGCCGCACTCTATCACCTGATCGGCGCGGGCACGGCGTTCGCATTGATGGTGGCAGTGACGCTGGCGGCACTCGGCCTTGCGTTGCGCCACGGTCCGCCAACCGCGATCATGGCGCTGATCGGCGGGTTCGTCGCACCGCTGCTGGCCGGCTTCGGGGAGAGCGGCGTCGGCGCGTTGCTGGTGTACCTCGCACTTCTGATCGCCGCGCTGTTCGGGCTCGCGATCCGGCGTGGCTGGGCTTGGCTGGCGCTGGCGGCGTGCGGGGGCGGCTTCGCCTGGGCCAATCTGCTGATCGTGATGGTACCGGGCGGCGGACTGGCGGGGGTCGGGGGTTTCGTGCTGCTGCTCGCGATCGGCGCAACCCTCGCGTTGCCGGGCACCGCCCGCGCCGCGACGCGGCCGTGGTTGCGGCTGGTGCCGCTGATCGCCGGGTTCGTGCAATTGCTGATCCTGGCGCCGGCACTCGATTTCTCGGCATTGTCCTGGGGCCTGTATCTGCTGCTGAGCGCGGCGGCCTTGTGGCTCGGGTGGCGCGACGCGAAGCTGGCAACGGGCGCGGGCGCGGCGCTAGGCCTCGTACTGGTGCTGCTGGCCGCCGCGCTGCTTCAGCCGGTCCATCCCGCCGCAGCCTGGGCGGCGATCGCCGCTACCGTGCTGTTCGCGGGCGCCGGTCATGCGCTGCTGCGTCGCGGGCCGCTGTGGGCGGTGCTTGCGGTCGGCGGCAGCGCAGGCCCGGCGTTGGTCAGCATCTCCGCAGATCCCGCGCTGCTCGCGCCCTTGGCTTGGACGATGCTGTTGCTGGTGCTGGCGACCGCCTGTGCGATGATCAGTTGGCGCACGCGCGACACGGCGAACACCGCAGTGCGCTTCACGCCCGGCCTCGTCGGTGGCGCGGCGGCGGCGGCGCTGCTTGCCGGGCTGGCGGCGGCGCAGGCGCTGCCGGAGCCGTGGCGCTGGAGCGCGTGGCTCGCGATCGGCGTCGCACTCGCCGGCTGGTCGCGCCGCACCGGCGACGCCGCGCTGGACCGGCTCGCACTGGTGCCGCTGGTGGTGACCACGCTCGCCGTCGCCGCGAATTTCGGGCTGACGCATGGCTATATGCTGAGCATCCTGACCGATCGCGCGGCGCCGCTCCTCGCCGACCTGGTCGCGATCGGGCTGCTTCCGGCCGCGCTGATCGCCGCGACGGGTCGGCTGCTGACCCACCCGATCAGCCGCCGAGCCTTCGGTTGGATCGGTCTGGCCGTTGCGCTGTCGCTGGTGCCGGCGGTGTTACCCGCACCGTGGCATGCGGCCGGGCTCGGATTGGCGGCGGCCCTGGTGATCGCCGCGCGCCTGCCGCTGCCCGGCGCCGGCGCTGCGGCGGCACTGGTGACGCTCGCGTTCGCATGGCACCCGATCGCGGATCTGCTCTATCTCGCCGGCCGCGCGATGCTCGGGGATCGTTTGCCGTGGCGGCTGCTCCCACCGATCGCCGACGTGCTGCGCACGCTGACACTCCCCGCCGCGCTGATCGCGGGCGCGCTCGCGTTCCGCCCGCCGGTCGCAATGCTATGGCGACAGCGCGCGGTGGTCGCGGTGGCGGCGGTCGCGATCGTCACGCTTTACGCTCTCGCCAAGCAACCGCTCGCGATTGGAGACGCCACGCGGTTTACCGCACTCGGCATGGCGGAACGCGTCGCGATAACGCAGGCGTTGCTCGCCGCCGGCTGGGCGCTGCGTGCGCGACAGCCCGGTCTTGCCCGCGTCCTGACCATCCTCGGCATGGCCCGTTTCGTGTGGTTCGATCTCGTCATTCTCGATCCGGCGATCGTGGCGCAGGCGGTCGGGCCGCTACCGCTGCTCAACGTGGCGACGCTTGATGCCGCATTGATGGTCGCGTGGCTGTGGCGCTGGCGGCATGAACGGATCGGGCGAATCGTGTTTCTGGGCGCGATCCTGCTGACGGTCGCGGCCAGCGTGCGGCAGGTTACGCACGGCAGCATCCTGACCGGCGCGATCGGCCGGACCGAGAACTGGCTGTATTCTGCCGCCTTCCTGGTGCTGGCTATACTGTGGCTGGGCGCGGGCCTGCGCAAGCGCACCGCCGGCCTGCGCGTCGCCGGGCTCGGCCTGCTCACCGCCGTCACGCTGAAAGTGTTCCTGATCGACGCCGCAGCGTTGGAGGGTGTGTTGCGCATCCTGTCGTTCATGGGGCTTGGCTTTGCCCTGATCGGCATCGGCTGGGCGTACCGGCGCCTGATCGTCACCGAACCGCCTGTCGAGGGTCACGCGACGCCGTGATCCGCCGCCAGTTGGTGTGGTGCGAGCCTCGGCCGTCAAAGCTCTCTCCGAAGGCGGAGGCGGTTGCCACGGCCAAGCATCTGTACGACAGACCAGAACCGATCTGGTTAGGACGCCTGCATGATTACCGCCATCCGTGAGGTTCGCCGTGCCAAGGGCATGACGCTCGACGACGTAGCGCGCGCCTGCGTGCCCGCCACCACCGCGCAGACGATCGGCCGGCTTGAAACCGGCACGCGCACCGTTTCGGTGGCCTGGCTGAACCGCATCGCCGCTGCGCTCGGCGTGGTGGCGGCGGACCTCGTGCAATTGCCGGAGCGTATCGACATGCCGGTGGCGGCGGTGCTCGAACCCGGTGGTGCGGTCGCGCCACGCCGGCCCGCCACGGTGGTGCCGCCCGTGGCCACGCCGGGGCTGATCGCGGTGATGGTCGCGGCCGGCGTCGGCGATTACCGCGCGGGCGACGAGATCTGGTGCGAGCGGCTGATGCCGGAGGATTTCGCCTCCGCGCTCAACCGCGACGTGCTGGTGCCGCTTGCCGCCGGGCGCTTTTTGTTCGGGCGCTTGATCGGCCACGATTCGACCGCAGAGACGAGACGGTTACAGGTGCTGCCGTTGGAGCACGGCGCGCGCCACCAGACGATCTCCGGCCCACCGTGGATCGCGCGCGCGGTGCACCTCTCGCGCGGGCTGTAGCGGCGCTACCGGCGCAGAGGTCTGATAGAACACCAAACCAGCCGTGTGCTTGCGCTAATCTCGCCGACAGCAAGGCTTTCGTTATGCAATCGGATGATCCGCCCCGGCGGAACTCATACGAAAACGGCGGAACTCGCTAGAGCCCCGCCGTTTCGTAGCTTACGCGCCTTGCGGTAACGGGTTCCCGAACGGCCCCGGCCCCTTGGGCCGGCGCGTCTTGGGGATGGAGGTGCCGCTGCTCGGCAGCACTGCCGTCGTCGCGCTCGTGTCGGGACGGTCGATATCCTCGCCCGCGATCAACCGCTTGATCTCCTCACCGGTCAGCGTCTCGAGTTCGAGCAGCGCATTGGCGATGAGGTGAAGCTGGTCGACATGATCGGTCAGGATCTGGCGCGCACGCTCCAGCCCCTGTTCGACGAAGCGCTTCACTTCGCTGTCGATCATCCGGGCGGTCTCGTCCGACATCGCCTTGCCGCGCTGCATCGAATAGCCGGTCGGGCTATCCTCGCTCTCGCTGAAGTCGAGCGGACCAAGCCGATCGGACAGGCCCCACTTGGTCACCATCGCGCGGGCGAGACGGGTCGCCTGCATGATGTCGTTCGAAGCACCCGAGCTGACCTTGTCGAAGCCGAACACCAGCTCTTCCGCGATGCGACCACCGAACGCCACTGCGATATCGGCGTGCATCTTGTCGCGGTGATAGCTGTAGGTGTCCCGCTCCGGCAGCGGCTGGACCATACCGAGCGCGAAGCCGCGTGGGATGATCGTCGCCTTGTGGATCGGATCGGCGGTCGGCTCGTGCGCGAAGACGAGTGCGTGGCCGGCTTCGTGATAGGCGGTCATCCGCTTCTCGTCGTCGGTCATCACCATCGAGCGACGCTCGGCACCCATCATCACCTTGTCGCGCGCGTCGTCGAATTCCGCTGCGGCGACCAGTCGCTTGCTGCGGCGTGCGGCGAGCAACGCCGCCTCGTTGACGAGGTTGGCGAGATCGGCGCCCGAGAAGCCCGGCGTGCCGCGCGCGATCGTGCGGGGATCGACGTCGAGCGCGAGCGGCACCTTCTTCATGTGGACCTGAAGGATCTTCACGCGACCTTCGATGTCCGGACGCGGCACCTGCACCTGACGATCGAAGCGACCTGGGCGCAGCAAGGCGGGATCGAGCACGTCAGGGCGGTTGGTCGCCGCGATGATGATGATGCCTTCGTTCGCCTCGAAGCCGTCCATCTCGACCAGCAACTGGTTGAGCGTCTGCTCACGCTCGTCATTGCCGTTGCCGAGACCTGCGCCGCGATGACGGCCGACCGCATCGATTTCGTCGATGAAGACGATGCACGGTGCCGATTTCTTCGCCTGTTCGAACATGTCGCGCACGCGGCTCGCACCGACGCCGACGAACATCTCGACGAAGTCCGAACCCGAGATGGTGAAGAACGGCACGCCCGCCTCCCCCGCGATGGCGCGGGCGAGCAGCGTCTTGCCGGTACCGGGCGATCCGACCAGCAAGGCACCTTTGGGGATCTTGCCGCCGAGACGGGCAAACTTGGTCGGATCCTTGAGGAACTCGACGATCTCCTCCAGTTCCTCGCGCGCCTCGTCAATGCCGGCGACATCGTCGAAGGTCACCTTGCCCTCGCGCTGCGTCAGCATCTTCGCGCGGCTCTTGCCAAAGCCCATCGCGCCCGAGCCGGAGCCCTTCTGCATCTGGCGCAGCACGAAATAGGCAATGCCGAGGAACAGCAGGAACGGCAGCGACTGAACGAGCAGGTATTGCCAGATCGGCGCGCCTTCCTCCGGCTTCGCGTTGATCTCGACGCCGGCCTTGCGCAAGCGGTCGGTCAACTGCGGGTCCTGCATCGCATAGGTGCGGAACTTGGTGCCATCGGTCTGCGTGCCGGTGATGACTTCGCCCGCGACGTTCACATCCTTCACGCCGTGCGCCTCGACCTTGTCGAGGAACTGCGAATAGGCGATCGTGTTGTTGCCGGTCGCGACATCGCGCGTATCGAGCATCATCACGAACAGCGCCAGCGCCACCAGGATGCCGACCCAGATCAACAGGCTCTTCATCCAGGGGTTGCCACCGCCATTATCAGGAGCCGGCCGCTTCTCGTTGTCGTTCATGGATTACGTTACCTTTCGAACCTACAAGATAAGCAGCCCGAGGTTAATGGCAATGGAACAGGAACACTACTTACGCCGATGAGTGTGATCGGCGCGGCGGGGCCTCGCGAAAGTGCCAGATGTCGCCGGCTGCCGACGCCATGACGCCCGCCTGCGTGGCGCCGGTGCCCGCCTCGAGCGCATCCAGCAGCGACTCTACGTTCGCCGCCGGCGCCCATCGTCCGCCGATTCGGTTTGCGCTCCGCACGGTTTCGATCGCGAGCCGCACCAGCCTGCGCCGGACTTCGCGTGGCAGGCCGGCCATGTCGACTCGCGCCTGGCCCGGTCCCGACGGGCGGGCACGTTCCGACCAGAGCCACCGACCGACGGCGGCGAGGTCGGCCTCCGCCTCGCCGACGTAAGCGGCCGCGTGCGCGATCCTGAGCGGATCGATCCACTTGGCATTCTCGACCCAGCGGCGGAAGCGTGCCCGATCGAACCGTTCGGCAGTGTTGCTCGGGTCATCGACGAACGGCATCCCGGCCGCGATCGCGACCTGCCGCAACTCAGTGCGCCGCCAACCGAGCAGCGGCCGCAACAGCAAGAGCGGAGCGCCGTCAACGCCGCTGCGCGTGTCACCAGTCGCACGGTCGCGCTGGTCCTCGCACGGCACGGCGATCTCGCGCCGCGCCCGCACCGCCGCCAGCCCGGCCACACCGGAGCCGCGCGCCGCGCGCATCAGGAAGGTCTCGGCCTGATCGTCGGCGTGGTGCGCGGTGGCGAGGCAGGTGGCGCGTTCGCCGACGCTCCAGCGATACAGCAGGCTATAGCGTTGCTGCCGTGCCCAGCTATGCAGATTCCCCGTCGCGCCGGGCGGCACGGTGATCGGCAGCGTGGCGTGCGGTACGCCCAGCCTCGCACAGCAGCGCGCGACGGTCGCCGCCTCGTCCGCGCTCTCCGCGCGCAGGCCGTGATCCACCGTCGCTGCGACCACCTGTCCCGGAAACGCCGCTGCCGCCAGCGCGAGCATCGCCATGCTGTCCGGTCCGCCCGATACCGCGAGTGCGATCCGCTGATCGCCCGGCGCGGCGCCGAACAACCGCGCGCAATCGCCCCGAAACCGCGCGATCAGCGCCGGCTCGGGTGTCACATCAAGCGCATTTCGACTGCGTCTTGGCGCGCGCGACGTCACCCTTCATCGTCTCGCTCAGCTTCGTGCCGTACACGTCCTCAAGCTCGCGGTAGACCTTGCACACATCGGCATTGGGCTTGCCGAGCTTCACCAGCGACTGGCCAAGATAATACAGGCTGTCCGGCGCGCGTTCGCCATCCGGCCATTTCTTGTAATTGTCGTAGAAGGCGAGGCTGGCGAGCGAGGGCTTGCCGTCTTCCAGATACGAGCGGCCGAGCAGGTTCTGCGCGTAGCTCGCGCGCTTGTGCTTGGGGTATGTCGAGGTGACGAGCTTCAGTTGCGTCTCCGCCTCGGGATACAGCTTCGCCTGCCACAGCCGGTAGCCGTAGAGATAGGCGTCCTCCGCCTGATCGCCGGACGGCGGGCGCTGGAGCGCCGCGATCCGCGCCTGACGATCGGGATCGTTGCCGGATGGCGCAGCACCGTCGCCGTTCGCGGCCGGGCGCGCGGTCGGCTGCTTCACCGCCGTACCCGCCTTGCCGCCGCCCGAGCGGGGTGGCGACGCAGCGGTATCGTCGCCCATGATCGGCGCGGGCGAGCCCGCACCGCCATTCGTACCGCCACCGGTGGAAGACGCGGTGTCCTCCAGCGCCTTGAGCCGTGCGTCGGTGCTACGCTTGTAGGCGTTGAACGCGTCCTCCAGCACCTGCACGCGGCGCTGCGTCGTCTCGATCGAGCCGGTCACGTTGCTGAGCTGGCTTTCCAGCGCGTTGACGCGCGTGCTGAGGTCCGCGACCGGGCTGCTCGCCGGGGTGCCGGGGATTTCGTTCGGGTCGGCCGGCTTGATCTCGGGCTCGATATATTGGCCGGCGCCACCGGGGAACACCTTGCGCTGCACCGCGCGCATCTCGCTCTCCAGCCGACCGACGCGGCCCTCCACGCCCGACTGGGCGACTGCCGGCATCGCGCCCATCGCGCTGCTCGCCAACAGGACCAACGCCACCATGTGCTTCCGCATCGTCACTTCCCCGCAAACCATCCCAAGCCGGTATAGCTAAGCCGCGCCGCCTGTCTCCAGCCTTAAGGCGCCGGGGTCGCGGCGGGCGCCGGCGCGCCCGACGTGGTCGGCGCGGCGATGTTCAGCGTCACGGCGGTGCCTGGCTCCGCACTCTCGCGGTGGCGCGACGTGGTGCGCGTCGTCTGCCGCACGGCTTGCGGGGCGCTTACCAGCGGCGTCGCGGTAGCTGCGGGCGTGCCGCGCGCCAGCAGTGCGGCGGCGGTGATCGGTACGTCCTTGATCGCGACATGGCCATCGCCGAGCGCCGGCACCGCGCTGCCGTTGATCGTCACCTTCAATTTGTCGGGTCGACCGATGTTGATCATCAGACCCGGCTTGTCCTGCGGCACCGTATAAGTGTCGCCGGATTTCATGGTGTGCTCATACACCGTGCCGTTGGCATCGTAGATCCGCAGCCAAACGTCGTCGGTGGCGGTCAGCACGACCTGCCCGCCGGGCGTCGGTGCCGGCGTGGCGGGCGCGTTCGGCACCGTATCCTGCGCGGCGGTGACAACCGGAGCAGCAGTTGAACCGCCACCCTCGCCGCGGAACCAGGTGGTGCCGAACCACAGGCCGGCCGCGATCAGCAACAGCAGCGCGACCGCTACGCCGATCACCGCCACGAGGCCGCTCGGGTCACGCCGCGGTTCGTCCGGTTCGTACGCGACATATTCGGTCCGCCGCACCGCCGGCTGGTGATTGTTCTGGCTGCGCACGTCGCGCGCGATTGCGACCTCGTCCACGCCCACCGCCCGCGCGTATGCCTTGGCGAAACCGATCGAATAGGTGATCGACGGGAGCGCCGCGTAATTGCCCTCCTCGATCGCCTCGAGCTGGCGCAGCGGCACGCGCGTGCGCGCCGCGATCTCGTCCAGCGACAGGCCCTGCGCCTCACGCGCCTCGCGCAGGCGCGCTCCGGGCGTCGTCGGGATCGGCTTGGCCGGTTCCACCGGCGGATCGGCGTCGGTCATTCACACTCTCCGGCGCAGACGGTTGCCGCTATTGGTTGGCCTGCGCGTAACAATCCGCCTGTTGCACCAGCGCGCGCGCCAGCGCAACGGCCCCCGCAGTCACCAGATCACGCAATTACGCCAGTTCGACGCCGCTCGCGGTCGCCCAGTCGAGCAATGCCGCACGCATGTCACGCGGCGGCGCCGCCAGCAGCTCCGCCATCTTCGTGGTGAGCGCGGCGTGATCGAGCGAGCGCACCATCGCCTTGACCGGGCCGACCGCCGCCGGCGTGATCGACAGCCGGTCGATGCCCAGCCCGATCAGCGCCATCGCCTCCAGCGTGCGCCCGCCCATCTCGCCGCACACGCCGAGCTGCACGCCCGCCGCGCGGCACGGCGCCACCAGCCGCGCCAGAAAGCGCAGGATCGCCGCGCTCAGCCAGTCATACCGTTCGGCAAGCTTCGGGTTGGCACGATCGGCGGCGAACAGGAACTGCGTCAGGTCGTTGGTGCCGACCGAAAGGAAGTCCACGTTGGGGAGCAGCAGGTCGAGCTGCTCGGCCAGCGCCGGCACCTCCAGCATCGCGCCGTAGCGGATCGTGGTCGGCAGCATCTTGCCACGTCCGGCCAGCCATGCGCGCTGTTGCTCGAACAGCGCGCGCGCCTCGTCGAACTCCCACGGTTCGGACACCATCGGGAACATCACGTTGAGCGTACGTCCCGCCGTCGCCTCGAGCAGCGCGCGCGCCTGCGCCTTCATCAGACCCGGCCGTTCCAGTGCGAGCCGAAGCGCGCGCCAGCCCATCGCCGGGTTCTCCTCGTCCTCGTCCTTGGCGAGATACGGCAGCGCCTTGTCGCCGCCGATATCGACGGTGCGAAAGATCACCGGGCGCTCGCCAGCGGCCTCCAGCACGTCGCGGTACAGCCGTTGCTGCCGCTCACGCGCCGGCAGCGTCGAGGAGATCAGGAACTGGAATTCGGTGCGGAACAGGCCGATGCCGTCCGCACCGGTCACGTCGAGGGCGGCGACGTCATCGCGTAAGCCCGCATTGACCATCACCGTCACACGGTGGCCGTCCTTCGTGATCGGCAGCTCGTTCTTGAGCGAGGCGAACGCGGCGCGGCGCTTCTGGCGGGCCTGCAACTTCGCTTCGAACGCTTCCTCCATCGAACTGGACGGTCGCGCGAAAACGTGGCCCGCCGTCACATCGAGCAACAGCGCATCGCCTTCGCTGATAAGCCGCCGCACGCTTTTCACCCGCCCCAGCACCGGCACGCCCATCGCCCGCGCGACTATGGTGACGTGCGCGGTCAGCGAGCCTTCCTCCAGCACCACGCCCTTCAGGCGGCGCCGGTCGTATTCGAGCAGTTCGGCCGGGCCGAGATTGCGTGCGATCAGGATCGTGTCCTGCCGCAACCCCATCTGCGCGGCGGTGCCGAGCTGCCCCGAGACGATCCGCAACAGCCGGTTGGAGAGATCCTCGAGATCGTGCATCCGGTCGGCGAGCAGCGGATCGTCGATCTGGCGCATCCGCATGCGCGTGCGTTGCTGGACGCGCTCGATCGCCGCCTCGGCGGTGAGGCCGCTGTCGATCGCCTCGTTGATACGGCGTGCCCAGCCCTCGTCGTAGGCGAA
>Ga0265798_10000731_pt1 | contig 53128 bp, 36 predicted proteins | sample P3T30metagenome_FD_192430 | JGI IMG/M metagenome (GOLD analysis project Ga0265798, IMG submission 192430) | Plant litter microbial communities from East Loma Ridge, Irvine, California - P3 T30 | ecosystem: Environmental > Terrestrial > Plant litter > Unclassified | place: USA: California...
GAGGGTCTACTGCAGGGTCTATATCGATGACTGGAGTTGAGGGCGAGTCAAAGGGGACCGCAGCCACAAGGCTTACAGCCAACAGCTGCACGGCGGTTACAGCTTGTAACAGACGCATGGTGATGGTAATGGGATCGCTATGTGCAAGGTCTGGCGATTTAAGGAAGTAAGATCTTAATCCAAATCGACGGTTATATCCAATGCGAAGGCAACCCTTGTTCATGCAAGGCCTTCGCCGCAAGCGTACTTCCGATTTCCAAGGACCTATATTAGAAGAAGCGGCTCTGCAGCGAGTCCAGATGAATAGATTGATCAACGCGGCTTAGAGTATAGGCGCGCCTAATGAAAGCCTGCATCCTCCTCGTACTTTAGCCCAAGAGTGTCCTGCTATGGGACCATAGCTTGTACTGGAAACGCGATGCAGGCTAGCCTACGGCCTCCCTAGGTACGTCTTTGATCTCGGAGTAGCGACTGAACGGCTGGTAGCGCTCGTCGTGGGATATTACCATGCGGAATTTTATGCTGCCAAGATTATACCATGTCAGGGCGATGGGAGTGCATGCTTCCAGAGCACGGCACTGTGTGTGGTCGCCCATTGTTCGCTTGGAGTGGCGAGTAAACGGCTGTCACGACGGGGACCGTTTTGGGTAGTGATAACTTCGCGCGATGCGATGCGAAAGGATCATCTGTCGACCGTTTAGCTGGGTGATCTAAAGGCTCCTGAAGCAAACTTGGCACTGCTAAGATCTGGGATCTGTAGGATTGTGTTGGATTGAAATGACATATGCATACGAAGGCGAAAGGTTGGCTGTCGACCAATGGGACTCCGTCCTACACCATGCGACTATATCTGACTGCGGCATGAGATCGTCAAAGGGTCGCGTAGGAGTGGCGCCTTCCTGCGGTGAATGCGAGACGGGACGGAGACGGGAAAGAGCCCTTGACAGCGGTAAACGATCCCTCGTACCTGCCGCCCCACGAACAACCGGTCCATTCCCATGACCGCGCCGCTTTCTACCAAACCCTGTGGAATCCAGAGACATTTTCATATCCCACGCAATGTCACCAAACAAGCCCATTGGCAATCAAGTAACAAATCGCAAAGGCTTCCAGCTCTGCCTTTGCCTATTCAGCCTAAACTGATCCTTCTCGTATTGCCACCCCCAAGAACCAACATGTCGGCTTGTTTACCACTGAAGCGAGCTCGGTTTTCGCTGCAAGTTGAGACCATTCATGCGCGCAGCGGACCATTAGCCACCCGTCGACCCGTCGAACCGTTGCGCTGGGCTGGCTCGTCTGCGATGGAATCCTACCCTTCGGCCCGATTACTTAGTGCGCGAACGCATCTGGGACCGGTGCATGCTGAAAGTAGATGCAGGTGCGGGCTGCATGCAGGCGATGCCGTCTCTTTGCCATGCACTATGGGCAATATACAGTCGTTTCAAGAAAAAGCAAAGCGCAGGAAGGATTCTCCAAGAAATTGGCACACAAGGATGCCTCATCTCACGGTAAGCAGGCTGACGAACCAACAAACGAGGCCATGTCACCTTCTAGAACACTGCTACCGTGCTTTCAAGTCGTTGCAGAGAGCTCCGTATCTTGCTGGGCATGGAATGTAGGAAGGGGGCACGTAACACAACATATCCTTGGTTTCGACAGGATGCATGACACTTATGTCTCCTCCCCACGACTCCATTTTGCTAGACCCTCATCTTTGCCGTTACTATGGCACCAAAGAATACCGACCCGGTGCGTGCAGCAGAGAGTAATCTAGGATACCTCCTCGGCGTTACCGCGACTTTCCATGTCATCGCACTGACCTTTGTTGGGATGCGCATGTACGCCCGTTTCATCGTCGTGAAGGCTTTCGGCAAAGATGATGCCCTCATACTAGCGGCAGCGGTGAGATACTATCGTGAATCAAGTTTGAGCGCTTCCCTAACTGCGTGGATTAGACTTGTGTTTTTCTTGGTGGAATGGTGACCTACATACTAGCTGGCCAGCATGGCTTAGGTCGTCACACCGACACTCTCGAGAAGTCAGATCACCAAGAGTACCTGAAGTTGACCTTCATACAAGCTCTTGTCTCCAGTATTGGGGGTATGGCCTTCCTCAAGTTGTCCGTCGGGTTCTCACTCCTTCGTTTGGGTGTTCCCACGTTATATAACAGGATACTCTGGTCGCTTAATGGTAAGTCCATGGTGCTTCGAAAAGCAAATCAACCACGTCTACTAAGCCTTGATCAGCATTCGTCTGTCTCTACACACTGGTATCTTGGAGTGAATGGGCTGCCGTATGCAAACCTATCGCCGGCTTCTGGAATAAGGACCTCAAGCCAACCTGCGTGCCTGTGAAAATCCACAAGGGCTTTGCGCTGATGAACACAAGTATGCATGTCCTCCGCCACTCTCACTGTACATGGTGGCTGACTAGATCGTATGTAGGCTGCAATATGTTTACGGATATCTGCTTTGCAACCATCCCTATTCCCATCATTATGGGGTTGCAGATGAAGCAGAAGACTCGCATGTACCTCATATTTGTTCTGAGCTTGGGCTATACGTAAGTTTCTCGGCATTGGCAAGAGAGAGACTTGAGTCGAGGTATAAGAGCTAACCCAAGTCAAGAGCGGTGGCCATGGGTATCGTCAAGGCCGTTGTCCAGAACACAAAGAGAGGCGACCCCGACCAGTCATTGTATGTCTCTATGTCTATACTTGAACCAGTATGGACGTTTGCTAACAGTATGCCAGCACGAACGACATCCAATTCTGGGGCTTCCTCCAAGTGAACGTCGGAATCATAGCCGCATGCGCGCCATCGCTCAAGCCCCTCGTCGGTGGCATTCTTCGCCTCCCCTCGACACAGTATTCCAACAGCCGAAGTAACTTCGCCTCGGGATCGAACGGCCAGTCCAACAAAAGTAGATTGCAAAGCAGGATACGCGTTAGCACTCGAATTGAGAGCAAAGGGTGGATAAGGACAGATAGCGATATCGAGCTGGATGAACGAGAGTCCTTTGGCAGCCAAGCGCAGATAACGAGCAACAAGGATGGAGTTCGTCAATGATAGACCCTTTTTATAGCCGGTATTTATCTTTGCACCTCATATAAGGAAAAAACTGAACAGATCTGCAGCCTGCATTAACATAGGAATCTGCAAAGTAGGCGTCCTAATGTCGATGTAGGCTCTAGACCTGTTTAATTCTTTCCTAGGTTGACGTATTTGAATAATACGAATGCCTTGGGGCTACTTCTCCTCTACGCGACCTTGGGAAAAGACCAGTGTCTTCGTTCCTCACATTCATTTGCGGAATTGAAGGTTGTGAAGATGCCTGTGTCGAAGCAGATAGCAATCACACAGCACGATACGACTGTGCAAGTAAGCAGCTTTTCCAGTGGTCGCGCATTTAAGAAGGCAAGAAACCTGTCCCAAAGTATGCGATGCGCTGCCTGTGGACGTCAGATGTGTAATGAGTGTCGTGCGCGTGGTTCATGCCAGCAGCGGGCGACCTCGGGATGACGCGGGCACTAACGGAACCCCCCAGGCCTACCCCTCACTCCGCACTCATGCTATGCGTCTACACAAATGAACCCTGCTAACCCATAGCATCACGTACATTCAAGAAGAGACTACCACATCGGCGTGTAAGTATCAAAGATCGATAGGGATGCCATTCGTAACGCGAAATGAACAGGTTTGCCTCGCACTACCCGTTGTATGTTTTCCCTGGTGATGCATTCTCATATGTAAACAGCTTTCGTTCTCGCCCAATACTGCCGTGAGGACTCATCCCATCTCGTCTACGGTATAATGATACGCCAGTCATAGTCCCTTCGCAACTTTCAGGGAACAGTGCGGACCCATCACGATTTGACCTCTACCAAGTTTGGAGCGACAAGAGACAAGCTACACGCAGTCTATTTGCCGGAGTTGTACCTCGCGCCGCCCTGACCATCGTTGTAGTAGGTCGAGCCCTGGAAGCGAATTAGCAGGCATTCATCTGTGTTGGGCAATTTTGACGTACGTTGGGGTTGCTGTAGTAGTACGAGCCATCGGTGTTGGAGTAGTGGTAAGAGTTGGGGTTCGAGGCGCTGGAGCCATAGTCGCGGGAGCAATAGTGGTTTCCCTACGAAAAAATGTCAGTAAGGCGTATCAAAAACGAAGAAGTAAGATCATACCTGGCTGTTGGTACCGGAGCTGGTTGTGGTGTAGCCTCCGCTGCCGGTATTGCCAGAGGAAGCCGAGCCGGAGCCGGAGGAGTTGGATGTGTTCTGGGACGACATGGCAGTTGGCTGACTGACGTGGGTATTCGGATAATCGGTGGATTGAGTGGAAGCTGAGTGATATCAAGTTGTAGAAGAAAAGAGGAGAAGGGCAAGGGGTGTTAAATGTACGAGAAAGGCAACGCCGTGAGGGGAACCCCCGCACTGACTTCCCGCAACGGCTTACGCTTTCCTCATTCTGATCCCACGAGCTTCGCCACGCGGAGCGCGCTACTGCTTGTATCAACGTTTGACCGCTATCGCGTTGTCACGAGCTTACCAGAAAGGACGGGCCGCTACTGCAATCTTGGTACAGTGACACGACTTTCAGACTACGCGACTCATGCGACGGGACGCGTTTGGTTACCTTGGGCTCAAGATCTCACTGGCGTTAGAAGGGAAGTAGAGCGTTCAAGTTGCAGTATCATTTCTTAGGTTGCTACACTCGATCTTGGAAGATCAGCTCGCAAGGAAAGCAGATACAGCCCGACCACCCAGCTTCCTTCCCTTCCTTTTCGTCTATCACATCCTTTGTATCTTCACCAGCTCAACCTTGAATCCGTGTCATCTGCATATGACAACGTGTCTCAGTGCGCCGCTCCAACCTCTTAATGTTGTCGCGCCGGAGATGCCTGTAGAACAGCTTCAATGACAGAAAGCTCCACCAGCTCGGCAGCCGCCTGATTTTGTTCCCTTTTCTTCTTTACTCTGTACCATGCCACGAACAGGACGAACCCTACCACGGCCGATGAACCGATCGCGGAGATGACGATGAAGATGATAATGGTGGCGGAGGTGGTTGCCTGCTGTTTCGCGACTTCTGTGACAGGCGAAGATTTGGGTTCAAAGAGACTCATGGCTGTTTGCTGTTGGTTGCTCTGAATGCTGACTTGGGGTAGTTGTATGAGGATGGCGCGGCGCCGGTTCAGACGATGTCGTATCTGGACCTTGTCGTAGCAACAGTGCCCTACTAAGCCACTCGCTCGTCCGACGTCTGAAGCGTCTGCCGTAAGTTGAAGGTCGAGACTGTTGGCCCAGGTGGTATTGGGTTCGTCCAGATGAGCGCCGGTCCGTCGAGAATGACAACGCCGCGTTGTCGAAGCCGCCTCCACCGCGCTTTGCTGTGTACGTTGGACCAACGGAGAAAGACGATGACGAGAATGATCTGGAAGAGCAAAATGATGAGGACACCGACGATGATCAAGAAGAGAGGCCAGTCAGGAAGGTTGAGAGGCGCCAGCGGTACGTGAGTGGATGCTGGAAGTGCCGGCATGGTTGAGAAGATGGCGTGATTGGGCTGCGTGAGAGTGAGGATACAAAAGAGGAGAGCTTATCGGTGAGTTGGGAAAAATCTGCGCGCGCGACAGCCGTGATGGAGTGAAGGTGAAAAGTTTGTACCGCGAGACCGCGGACTTGACGACGTGCCTACCGTTCGTTGAAACTGCCGAAAACAACATCATCTGTTTGCGCGTTGACGTCATGTGCACCATTTCTCCAGATGCATTTGCATTGCCCTGTCTTGACTTTCCGTCCTCGAGGCGTAAACATCCGGCAGGAGTCCCCCAAGAGATCGAGGGAGAAGAGGATGTAGCCGGCAGACTGTTTAGGAGGTTGGCTGGAAACCCCCTAGGCAGGTGATTGTGGGTGGCAAGCCACCAGATGCAACGTCGATTGAGCGGGTGATATATTGTTGTAGTAGGTAAGTCGTTTGTTGGTCGGTCACTCCGAATAGATGGGACATGTTGTAGTTCTTATAGTTCATAGTCAAAGGTAAGGAAGAAGGTGGAATGTTTGCTCTTAGCCAGACAGCATAGATATGTAGTGCTGCTAGGAATCATGCTGCTGATCGACCCATAGGTTAACGGTGGATGCTCAAATACCTTATCCAGGTACGAGCAAGGCGGCGACATAGGACGCCATGACGGTATTCCTAATGCGATGTATACCCAGGGCGAATACATTCACGTTCGAGACTTGGGTCAGCGTTATCTGGGCTAGATGTCTGAGTCTAGGGGTTAGTTATACGTTATGGTTGACGTATACGAGCCTTCGGAACGAGCGTAGGTTATAAAGTTATCCAAGGTCAAAAAGTCCCGAGATGATCCATGGCGATGGACCATTCCCAGTGTTTGCATTACAACCATTCCTATCTCTCTCGACATGTACCCAGTAGTCTTTTCTTAGCGTTCGTATCTACCTGGTGAAGTTGCATCACTTTAGAGTTAGCGATATAGCAAATATAACAAGACTCTTGCCGCAGACATTGATAGTAGGCCTGCGCTATACTCTGTAGAAAAGGCTACGTATATCTTAGAATACAGTTTCCTGCTTAGCTACAGAATCTAGAACCTGTATTGTAGCCCTTATAAGGTACTATGCCTAAACAAAGGACTAGAAGGTAGGTTAACGTATTTATCAAACCACTTCTGCATGCTCAACCCTTAGTCTTCTCGACACGTACGTCTCAACGTACTGCACATGACCCATCGCGGCGAGCGACCACAACTTCCGAAACTGGTATACACCCATCCAATCAGGTCCTCTCAAATAAGGAGTACCTTCAACACCAGGACTTGGTCTCCTCGCCTCCTGTGAACGCCCAAAGCGAAGAACTCCTCTAGCGAATCCGCTCACATGATGGTCATAATCGTCGCGCGACTTCGATAATAAGACATGGATATGTCTACGGCGGTTTTCGGCCCGCAATGTACGACAAGCCCGCCTAGGATCTGGCGAGAGTGGTGAGAGTGGCGAGAGTGGCGTTAGATCCGCCTCTGATGTGCAGATATATCAAGTCCGTGGCATCGAATTGGCCGTATCAGGTGCCTAGGTATCGAGATCAACATCCTTCCCGCTTTCGTGCGCCTTCAGCATCACATCTTCTCCTTCTCCCTAACCGGACTCAGAATTGGCTGGAAAGCTTTGATCTGCTACAAAAGCCATTAGTATACTCCCATCCGAGCATCATGACATCACCAAAACATACCTTGCCCATCCAGCCCCCCTGACCTCGTTCCGCTCGATCTATACCCCTTGCATCTCCGCCCATATCTTCTCCCCTCTTTCTATCTCTTCCTCCACACCTACAGCACACCACTTTTCTCAGCACAGCGACAACCATTAAGAAAGCCATCATAGCGAGGATGTAATTCACGCCCAGTACGATCAAATAGCTGACACCGAAAAGATTGTCGCGCGTACAGAACCCAGGTCCTAGATTCCAGGAACGGATCATGGGGTCGATGAGCTGAGCAATGTACATTGGACATTTGTGGAGTGTGGGGTAGTCAGGGAAGGAGGGCGCGGGGCTCGAGTGTGGTAGGTGCAGGGCCGGGTAGGTGATGATGATTTGTGGCATTTCGGGATACGTAGATGTCTTGAAGAAGGCAGTATAAAGCTGTCGATTATGAAGCGCGGAGTGTTGGCGAGTGTATATGTCGAGTTATGGTGAGGTCTTTGTGAGCTGAGGTGTATGAGTGGCCGCTGTTCAAGGACCGATGCGCCGCAATTTACATGATTGCCTTGGTGTTACACGGCAGCCACCGGGTAGTTGGAATGCGGCGTCGCCCTGTCTGTCTTGGTGTGCGGATGCTGAGCGTCACTTTATCTGCCATGGCCTGAAACGCGCGTCGTTGTTTCGTATACATGGGGATGGCCTTGCGCATCGACCTTGGATGGGTAATTTGAATATTAAGGTTTTGAAATGCGATAGATTGTTTCAATGAGTAGATATGCGCTAAATGCGATAATCTGGTTCGTTTTCGACGACCCGGAAAGTTGGTAACATACACTTTACCTAGTCCTTCCATTTCCCGCTCCATCCCTGCCGTGCCGCCTGCGCCGTCTCTGCCTCATCAACACTATCACCGTCCACGTACCCGAAGTATTTTCTGGGCCAGATATTCAGCCCAATCTTCTCTCCTTCGCCCACAGGTAAGCCAGCATGTACGACTCTTCTATCGCCGTTGCCGTGCTTGTCCAGATTAACCCAAAACACCGCGTTTCCTTGGATGGGCTTGAACTTCATGCCTTTGGCTTCCCCATCCATCTCCCCATGAGCTACTTTGCCGTTATAGAGACCTTCTAGATCGATAGACGACGAAGGTTCGACCAGAGGGAAGGACGTGTATCCATCTGTGCAATTGTCGCGCAGAAACACGAAGAAAGACGCAACACGGTTATAGTACATCTGCCTTCCATTCTCAAGAGTAGTGATCTGGTGTTCGGGCCAGAAATCTGTGTGGAGGTTGTACTTCTGGGCGGGGAAGTAGCGCACGAGTTGCGGGATGCTGAAAGGTTCTGAGGGAAGTAGCATGGAGCCCATGAACGTTCGCGCGCGATTGAGAAGGCATTCGACAAGCGGGTCTCCCAGTGGGAGCGGCGCGGATTGAGAAGTTCGCCCTGTTACACGCTGCGTGTTGCCTCGCGAGCGGCTGATGAAGGACTCGGCGAATTCAGAGGACCTAAGAGAGGGTCAGTGACTGTCGTGAACGTGTTCTAAAGCCTCCAAGGGATATAGACATGTACGCGTACCCAAGATGGATGAGTTCCTCTGCTTCTCGCGCTGACGTGAAGTTGTTGATATAGATCAAGAGAGGATCGAGCGATATGATCTCAGTCGTATACTGGTGCTTGGTGCATGCTTTGACTAGGCTGTCCAGACTCTGACGTTCTTGTGATTGTGAAGTGGCTGTGGCTTCCCATGCCGATGTAGGCAGGTACGATTGGAGCTGTTTGGGCAAGTACGCGTGTAGTACAGGCAGGAGCGCCTGCTGAGTGCCCGCATAGAAGAAACCAAAGGACGCGAGAGGAAGCAGTAGCAGCAGTAAAATACTCGTGCTACGAGTGGTCGCCTACAAGCAAACATTAGCCGTCTCTATGTAGAGAGTCCGGGTATTCCTTACGAGCCCTGACTTGCCTTCCATCGGCGATAGCATCGCTGCGTTTACGCCTTTCTTATTTTCGTGATTCCTGTGTGCCATATCTAAATATCGCGTTCATGCCTCGACGTGCCGGTAACTAAGAATGCGATGGCTATCGCGCGCATGCGGGTAGTAGCGCTGATGCACACCTCGCGACAGTGCGATTATGTGCGGGATGTGTTGCGTACGTGACGGCGATACTGTTTGGCGGCATACGTATTGCGAAAGGTCTTGTAGTGTGATCTGTACATGATATATGCATATGAGCTGTGCATGACCAAGAGTCTGGGGTAATATCCGGCTACAGCACCCCGGTGATGGGATATATGTGCGTCGTCACACCTACAAGGTCTTGTGCGTACCGGAACCAGAAAAGCAGTAGTCATTTCGCCCGTTCATTTTGGAATGCAAGTGGTAGATATAATGAAAGATGTGCATTGGAGATGCGCGATGTGCAGCTGCGACCGCTATCGTGGGAACAATTCAACTCCGCTGCTACCTTTTTGGAAAACCTTTCATGGTGTCGTGGTACTCCAAACGCCATGCTAGACTTTTATGTACAAACCCTTGCAGGCAGCTTTTTCATCCATGTGCGCTCCGCCAGTAGAGAAAGATGGTGCGCATTGCCATTTGACAGCCAGAGTCAGAAAAGAGCAAACGAAAAGCCGACCAGTTCGTAGAGCGTTATTGATCTACGTCAGGGTCGCGGAAACGCTTTAGACTTCATCCTCCACGATCTCCTCCTTGGCGGGATCGATCTTCATGGGAGAGCCTCCGGTGTCAGCGTCCTCGTCGGACTCCGCCTTGACAGCTGCGGTATGTTAGCGGTCTGGGGTTTACATCAAGATGAAAACACGCAAAGTAGGCGAACCAACGTCAACGTAGGCTTCAAGGTGTGCTTACTCTCGTTCTTCTTGCCACGGGGAGTAGCCTTCTTCTTAGGGGAGGACTCGCCGTCGACGTCCTGCTTCTTAGCGACACGCTTGCGAGGAGTCTTCTTAGGGGTCTCGGCACCCTCCTCGCCATCATCCTGCTTGGCGGCAGCGGCCTTCTTGCGAGGAGTTTTCTTGGGAGTAGCCGGAACGGCGCCGTCGGGAGAGGGTGTCATTAACTTGAGCTTGATCTTGGCCCAGGCGTTGCTAGCGGAGCGCGGGTTGCCCATACCGGCGTAGGCGGCGAGCTTCTCGTAATCGATCTATAGCGGGTGTGAGTAGTGTGATAGGAATAGAGAGGGAGTGGTGACCTACCTCTGGAGGACCGGACTTGAGGGACTGCATGGCCCATCCGAGGAGCTGGAGCTCGCGCTCGGTGAACTGAGGAGAAGAGCCATTGGCGACGGCGGTGTTATCGTTGTCGGACATGTTGGATCGTTGGGGTGTGCTTGAATGCTGGTCGCGGTGTGTTGGTGGTCAAGTTGTAAAGAGGATGCAGGTGGGAGACGGATGCAGATTATGAATGCGGGGGATTAGCGCGATGGCAGGAAAGTGAAGGTGAGCACACAAGGATGGACGGCGCACACAGATAAGCCAAATAAGGCCCTCACCTCGACTTCATGATGCGAGACCCTGGATTGAGCACGCGCTATTGGTCGCCTGCCATCGGACACGCACACGTGCGCCACGACGAAGTGAAGGTGAGCCGCACCTCGATATCGGACTGCCTTACGTGATATGGTATGAGAGCAGACATTTCGGAATCCAGAGGTCTTACCCCCTCATGTCTTGTATAAAGATATGACGATAGCTCTTTCTTGCTTGCTATTCCATGAGCAAAAGTGGCAGTCAATGCAAACGACTGTCTGCATACTCGCAACGAGTTTTATTGTATTGCCACAACGAAGAGCGCTTATTCGACGAGACGAGACATGACATCTAGCATGATCAAAAGAAAGCCCTGAAAACACGTCATGATGGAAGTGAAAGAGTTCGTCCTTGACGACGGAAGTCGCGATTGTTGAGAGAAAGAGACAGAAACAGGCCGCTGCTGCCACAAGCCTTGTGACGCGAGGACAAACACCCTTCCTGGAATGGACAGCAACCCATACAACGCGATAATCAGCGACAACGAAAGAGAGAGTTGAGGTGTTGTTGCGTGAATTGACGCGTCGCGGGGATGGGGTACCAACGCTTGTACTCGCCTGACTCGTGTGGGCCGGCCAGCGAATCGCCGACGGAGGAGCCGCTGGAGATTGAGGGGACGGGGCTAGGACCCAAGCGATACTCAAGCAACCCGACCTTGATCACGCCCGAGCGATACACGCCCAAGACCCGAATCAGAATCATGGCGGACCCCATTGACAGCGCCCTGTGAGGCTTCCCCTACCCCGCCTTCCCCGTGTGTATAGCTAACAGCCCATGTCAGCGACCTTCTGCGCCGACTGAACCCCAAGGACGTCAAGCGCAATGTCGACCACATTATCCAGCTCAACCCCTCGCTGGAAGAGGACCTGCTCGAGTCCGTCGACATACCGCTGACGGTCAAGAAATGCTCCAAGACGAAGCGCGACTTCCTGTGCTGCGACTACAACCGCGACGGCGACAGCTGGAGAAGTCCGTGGAGCAACGAGTTCGAGCCGCCCATTGAGGAAGGTGTCACGCCTAGCGATCGTGTCCGTAAGATGGAGGTCAAGGCGAACGAGGCTTTTGACGTGTACCGGGAGCTGTAAGTGCACACAGGGGAAGGAGCAGCTTGGAGAGCTTGGCTGATATAGACAGGTACTTCGAGGGCGGCATATCGAGCGTGTACCTGTGGGACATGGACGACGGCTTTGCAGGCTGTGTCCTGCTGAAGAAGGGTACGCAGTCTTGGGTCTACACATCCATCACATGCTAATGCACGCAGCCGTCAACCCCACGCCCAAGAGCTCCGGCAGCTGGGACAGCATCCATGTCTTCGACGCCCAAGACCGCGCCCGCACCTCGCACTACAAGCTCACCTCCACCGTCATCCTCTCCCTCGGCACCGACAGCGAAGCGCTCGGCGGTCTTGACCTCTCCGGTAATATGGTGCGCCAAGTGGAAGCCGACATGGCCGTCGAGGATGACACCTCGCACGTCGCCAACATTGGAAAGATGGTCGAGGATATGGAGCTCAAGATGCGCAATCTGCTGCAGGAGGTGTACTTTGGAAAGGCAAAGGACGTTGTGGGTGACCTGAGGAGCATCCCATCACTCAGCCAGACGAACCGGGACCGGGCAACACAGAGGGAGATGATCAACAGCATGGGTCGGTAGAAGTAATGGCGTGCGTATGAGGATGCTTAGTGTGGCATAGATGATATCAATCGATTCTGGCTCCAGCGGTATACCCACGAGGACTGGACTATCTCAAACACAAAACGGGCTGTTGCATGTGATGAATTGCAGGCAGTGACGGGACCCCACAGAGCTACGTGTGAGATGGTAGGGAGCCGCAGTAAGTGACATGCTATCATGCCGGTCATAGACTGACTGCACGCAAACTCCGTAGATCTTGTGCTTGAGATATGCACGGTAGTCCCTTCCCTGATCCCTACTGAGAGGCAATGCATAGTCTGACAAAGCGACAAACGCTCGAAGCGTCCGAGACAAACATTCCACAAAAGGCTAGTTACTTCCTACCAAACACAGCAGCCACTATATGAACACGTACATCCCCAGACACATCAGCCACCAATCTCAAGACGAGGCACGACCCATTTCAAGCTATTCACCCTAGCAAGTCCATTGCCCCAGATGACTAGCCCACCCGCAAACCGTAAGCGCTCACGGAATCTATCAACCAGTTCCGCATCATTACCGTCAGCAAAGCTAGCCGATCCACCATTTGATCGTGATCGAACATCTGCGGCGGACCGTGCCGCCGAATTCCCAAGCGCAGTCAAGGAAGACACAATTGGAGATGACATGAGTGGAGAAAACAAGATTACGACGGAAAGCACTCGCGAAGAGCGTGAAGATGCAAAGACGGTCGAAAACTACAAGGACACAACGCCGAATCTCTACGAGACCAAACAGGAACCCGAATCAGCCGCACCCGGTGCTACTACAGCTTCGCCGGAAACGCCTATCACGACACCCGATCCTCTGGCGATAGCTCGGAAGAAGTTCGATGAGAGGGTGGACGAGCTCGCAGTTGGCCTCATTGCCTCGTCGCGACAAATCATTGAAAAGGCCATCGATAAGGTTGTTAAGTTAGCGGAGGAATATCGCCAGCCTCTTATCCAGGCGGCAGAGATAGCTGCCAGAGAAAAAGGCCGTAGGGAAGGCTATGAACGAGGTTATGCGGCAGGCTTAGAACAAGGCAAGAAGGTGGGTTATGAGCAAGCTAAGAACGGTTGCGACGAGGAGGGCAAGAACGATGAAGATGCGTAAGGCAAGAAGAATGGCAACGCTTGCAAAGGCCGAGTCAGAACTTCCGTCCAAAGCCATGTAGAGGCGAATCCATAGCTGTACCAGTCAAAAAAGATCATGGGTGGTTAGACATGTAGTAGGCAAACCAATGGAATCAATGCGTTGCGCCAATTCAATAGAATCTGTAGTTGCCTGTCCTACTGGGGCGGTGCGGTTCGGGCCTAGCGCGGCTTCCGTTCCAAGGTTTCGTGTCGCACCCGTGGACGCGACGCGACCTCTTTCCCTCTCCCATCGTCCTTGCCTTATTCTCATGGCGTCCACCCACCAACAACTTCCTTACGCGACCTTCAAATCATTGCCATTCATCACCCTACACCAACAACGCAGTGAGATCGTGTACTGCATACCAAGCGCCCCGAACCGTGCCGCCCGCCGCTTATGCGTTCGTCCCAACAAGACGCCCTTTATCGACAAGCTGGTTACTACCAGAATCTTTCATCATCATTACGAAACCAAAATGCCTCATCGTCAAGTACACTTACCGGATATAAATCCTAGGGTCGACTGCTAAAAGCTTGCCGTAGCTCCGAGATTCGCCAATCTCCGGCTATGGACGTGACGCAGATCTTCCGCCCGCAGTGTCACCACCAACTCGCTCGGTATATTACAGCTATTATAGTTACAATATGCAGTTATCTCGAATACGGTTGACAGGTTGTTCCACTTGCAACTGAGGTCCTGCCAGCCTTGCATCAGGCATACCATCACACCTTGCGCACGGGTGCACCATTGGCAGCTGTGGCAATAGCTTCGCTGATCGTGCCAGAGCTCAGCAGTCCGCTCCATGATTCGATCGTTGACCATTTCCATCCGGCCCCCGGGTCAAGCCTCTTAGCTTCGGGGGGCTGGAAGTGGACGGGGTTTCATCTAGATGCCCCCAATCTCACGTCTCGTGATCCCGTAAAGGAGCTCAATCTGCGCTCGAGTAGAACCGCGGCTGATCGCCGCCCGTCGAAAGTTCTTGTACAAGACGCACATAGAAGAGTCCGGTGATGAGGCTCAACTAGATTGACTGCATGAAATGTCGGCGTTGGCTATATAATGAGGGCATTATTGAGCTCAGCTGACTTAGAGAAGTGTGAAGGTATGGCTCATGACCGGAGTCACCGAGGTGTACGCGTTACTTCAAAATCGGCTTGCAGTGTGGCACAGCATTCAAACTTTCAGGAAAGCAGACTGGACAGAAGATACATGGGTGAGTATTCACATCTCACACAGAACCCGTACCAGGGCATCTGGACTGTCCTTCCCACGAGATGCCAGTCAGAGTACGGCACGGTACTGGAACGCTTGCGCCAATTCACCGTCATCCCCGTATATACAAGGCCTTTGTTAAGGGAATGTACCCGGTCAGCAGTAGAGTGGCGTTCACGTTCCCTTCGATTCGGCAACAATTGCTCCTTCAGTGCGCCAAATAATACATGAGTGGAAGTTATTTTGGGCACTGCATATCTGATGATGAAGACAGCCTCAAACCACGGTTCATGGCCCCCCACCAACGCGCCTACACACCACCTCGCTACAATCGGGTTGGACTGATGTTGGAACGCTTTGGTTGGGTGACATTGAAATACAAAAGAGATATCAATGAAGGTCGAACTGGAGAACGCATTCTTACAGCTCAGTCTTCGTCTAGTGTACGGAGAACTGCAAGATGGCGAGATTCTCTATTGCTTTCCTCCTACTCGGAACCCTACGCTGCTGTTTGGCATCACCTCACCAGCATTTTGCCCGAGGCACTACCGCTCTGATACCAAGCGCAACTTCAGCATCGCCGGATTCAACCCCACCTCCATCTCCGGCAATCGATCAAAGGCAGCACTCCAAGCATGTCAACGACTTCTATAGACTCTACGGCTGGCTTAAGCCTGGAGCGTCCGTATCAGACAGCGAGCTTCCGAGAGCCATACGAAAGATACAAAAGAAGCTCAAAGAGCCTGTCACTGGGGCTTTCAGCGATAAGATGATGGACATGATGAGCGGGCCGCGTTGTGGCACGGAACAACCGTACAATACGACAGATGCAGAGGACGCCTCGGACGTTGAGCGACGATACGTACTCTGGGGCCCGAAGTGGGCGAAGACGACGTTGACATGGCGCTTCGACAGTTATACGAATGATCTGTCTACAGCGCGCCAGCAAAGCACGATCAGGTTAGTCAAGCTTCCACGTTTTGGATATTCGCTACTATGTATGCTATGGTATGGGACTTCTTCAGCTCAATCTCTGCGGTTACGTCTCCCAGTCCAATAATCCTGGTCGCTAATGCTGCAAAGTGCCGCTTTTGCCCAATGGATGAATTACATACCCCTCAACATCGTACCAGCAGCCTCAAACGCTAAAGCTGACATCAACATCCGCTTTTCTCCCCTCGGTCGAGACGATACGCGTTACGGTTTTACGTCGATGGTCTCTGAAGGCACCTCCATGTCGTCTGGCAACATCAATGTGACCTTCAATGATGATTACCAGTGGACAGATGACCGCCTTTTCGGGTATACGGCTGTTCATGAGATCGGTCACGCTCTCGGGATGAGCCACAGTGGCGTCGAGGCGGCCATAATGTTCGCCTACTACGATGGTAGCATACGCCCTATGCATCCAGACGACAAGATGGGTATACACAGCATCTACGGCTGGAAGAGCCCGATTTGGAATCGTATCGATTCAGGCTCAGCAATCACAAATATGATCCAAGTCACGTCCAACACAGCTACTGCTTCAGCCAATGACGGTCTGTACCAGATGCGTTCATCGGGGCAGATTCTTCGCTACTCAAATGGTGCGTGGGTAGTCGCCGACAACAACAAAGATACTGCTCAAATCACCGGTGCAAACGGGAACCTCTACCAACGACACTACGACGGAGGCACCTTCCACTGGACAGGTAGCGCATCGAACTGGCAAGCTCTTAGCAATACCGACTCGAACGTGATTGAGATTGTTGCTGCAGCTGACCAACTATACTCGCGTCGCAAAGATGGATGGGTAGCCCGGCTCTCTGGTACATCGTGGCTCAGCATCGAACAGCCCTCCGCTCCAGGCTCCAGGCAAATAGCTGTCACCGACGACAAAACACTTTGGAATCTCCTCACGAACGGATACCTTGTTCGCTCCCTGTGGCCTCACAACTCAGGCCAATGGGCCATCGTTGATGACAACGCGAAGAATATCGCCATCGCAGTTGGCGGCAACGAATTCTACAAATTGCAGAGCGATGGCTTAGTAGTGTGGTTGAACACGGCTGGTCCTAGTTGGAAGACTATTGAGAAAGCTGGAAGTGTGGGTATATATGCTGTGGGGGGCTTATTGTATAGTAGACATGGCGATGGAAGTTTATGGAGATATACTGGCACTCCGGAAGTGTGGGAGATGATAGACAATAGGAGTGGAATGGCCGTTAGTATTGTGGGTGATCGGGCGGGAGGGGTTTGGGGGTTGTCTAGTACGAGTGAGATCTGGACGTTGGTTTCGTGAGCTTCGTTGTATCGACCCATGGTCTTGCCTAGTACGTAGGTGTTTACTACATGTTTTGTTGCTTGAAATCTATAGTGTGGTCCCCGAATTCTGCACAGCTTTCTCAAACCAGACCTTGTGTTGATCTTGGGGTCGACAAATCATAACAACATGTTGCTAGTTTTAAGCATAGGGTACAATGTCTCTTCTTAGCTGCGATAGAGGAGTATGTAACGGCGGCAGATGGTGCAATGTCAACTCAAATGGAGTACGGAAAAACGGACACCTTGGAGTAATATAGTGCCTACTAAGAAGGCTACCCCTCGCCTACAGTTCACTCATCATCGTCTAGGGGCATCTCATCGGCCAGCGGATGCTCAGACAAATAGGCCAGCCTCTACAGGCGCAAACTTGACCTGATCAGCTTGTATCTCCTCCAACAATCCATTGCCTGGGTACTCATCCAGATCCAAATCAACATACCCCCTCTCCGCCCATTTCCTCGCAGAAACAAAAAGCGATCGCCCGTTGACATTCGCATCACTCAGAATCCTTAATAAACACTGCCCTGCATCTTCCATCGTAGCGAACTGCACCCCCGCCTTCTCCACGGCATCAAAATCTTCGTGCGATAGGATGCCCGTGCGCACGTACCATGGCGAAATCATGTTGATGCGAGACCCGTAGTAGTACGCCGTTCGACGCAGCGAATGCATGATGCCGCGCATCGCATACTTTGACGCGCTATACTGGGGCCCTCGCGGACAGTCTAGGTAAGCCGCTCCAGATCCGATGAGAACGAGACAGGTATCTGTTTGGGAGGGGGATGGGGAAGTGCCGTTTTGGGTCATGAAATAGTGGGATGCGAGTTTGGTGGTGTAGAGTGCGCCGTTGAGGTTTACGGAGATGATGTCGAGGTTGGGCTTTTGTAGGGGTTGGGAGGGACCGTTGAATGTGAAGACGTCGTCGGCGTGTATGATGCCGGCGTTGGCGACTACGTAATCGATCTTGCCGGTGGCGGATAGGGAGGTGGCTTCGCTGAAGAGGCGGACTTGGTCGTCCCAGTTTGTTACGTCGCAGTGTACGAATCGACAGTCTTTCAGTTCGGAGGCAAGCTGTTGTCCACGATGCACATCGCGGTCTCCGAAACACACCTTCACGCCTGCGTTGACCAGTGCTCGGACGTATGCTTCCCCGAGACCACTGCCGCCTGCCAATGAGGTTAGCTGGCTTTTCAACGAACGTACCAGGTACTACTGCAGCGACTATGGTGTTTGGAATTAGGGCTGCGCATACCTCCAGTTACTACAGCAGTCTTTCCTGCTAGATGGCTGACATCGAAGTCAATCGTGCAATCGACAGGTTTCGTAGGGGTGGAGCCAGGCATGGTGATGACCAAATCTAAAGATCTTGTGAGGATGAAAGAGCGAATGAATATTGGATCGAAGACCGACCGAGCTCCTTTTATAGCTCAGATCTCATTCCATACTCTGACACGAACCGCTGTACATAGGTGTTTCCCAATGTGGTCAAATATCGACCTAGATAGGTAGGGGCCATGGAGTTAAGGAGCGGGTATGTGCAACCAGCTGACAGACACCATTGTAATGTAGTCTTAGCCGCTACTCGATGTTATATTCTGGATTTGTAGACTATGAAATAGGTTTTGGGTGAGAAGTGACCGAATGAGTAGTGTCGGGATGGTGTGGCGGTAGGCAACGCGCTAATGCAGCCTGCTGACACGCTGGGCAAACACCGAATGTGTGCAGGCCGAACGCCCTTCACGCCGTGTCGTCATAGTATTTGGGGTTTCTCATACTCATACGCGCAACTAATGCAAGAGATATAAGGAACTGATGCCTGAACGCGCCGAGTGTAGCATACCTACTGGAGCGCGTCCTAGACAGGGCCGAAGATACCCGGTCCCCGCGTGGCTAGCGCCTCAGACTGTGACATGTCCAGGCGTGCATTCCCACTTGTCGTTCCTGTCGTTCCTCAACTTCAACTTTCTAGTATGGTGACTTAGTTCCACAAACCGATATTCTGCTCAACATCTTCGGCATGCGTTTGCAAGATGCTGCCGTCTCCGTTGCCGAGGTCCAGCCCCACATCTCCCCACATCCCTGTGTCAACAGTCTGGGGTGCCACGCGGGGTGGCTGGCGAAGACGGGTATGTAATGACATGTAGTCTAGATAGCGTTCTAGATCTTGAGCAGAGTTTTGGAATGTAACGCGTACGCGAAACAAACAATGTCGACCGAAGAGTGTACCCTACACCATCCCACACTACAGCGGACCTTGCGTGGAACATCATCCGCGTCAACAACACAGTTTCGCAACCTAAAGTACGCATCGATACCGGCACGATACAAGGATTCGATTCCAGACGATAGGCTTGAAGTTGGGGAGGATGGGGTTTTCGACGCTACGCAATTCGGACCATCATGTCCACAATTACGTGGAGCTCAGGCATGGGACCTGACTTTAGTCGGAGATGCCGTCTTGCCTTGCAGCCCTGGTCAGGGCGATACAGAGAGAATGAATGAGTTCGACTGCCTGAACGTAATCGTCACGGTGCCCAAGGATATCCCGAGCGATGCAAAGAGTGGAGGACGAGGTCTTCCAGTGTTCGTGTGGGTACATGGTGGTGGTCTCAGCATCGGAGCAAACAGTTGGCCACAGTATGATCTACTTCGATTTGTCCAGCGAGGTGTAGAAACCGGTAAACCCTTCATTGGCGTTTCGATAGCATACCGAGTCAACGTATTTGGTTTCCTGGCCAGCGATGAGATTGGTGCAGCCGGTAACATGGGTTATAAAGATCAGGTGCTGGCTTTCCGATGGGTCAAGAAGCATATCGCGGGTTTTGGAGGCGATCCGAACAACATCACTACTGCAGGCGAGTCGGCAGGAGCGATTTCGCTATCAACGCTCCTCTGCGCGAACGTTGGGGACGAGGGGCTCTTTGAGCGTGTTGTCATCATGAGTGGCGAGGCATCTTTACGCAAGTGGAGGAACAAATGGTGGCATCAGAAGATGTGCGAAGATCAGTCTACCTATCTGAAAATCGAAAGCAACGATATCGAGAGCAGGAGAAGGATCTTATTGGACACCGATGCGGAAGAGTTAGCTCAGAGATTACCTTTAGCACAGCATTTCGCCGCAACAGTCGACGGCCAATTCTTCACACAAGAAGTCACGATCGAGTCGATAATGGATGGCTCAAGCGCCGTACACAAGCCATCATGGTGCAAGGAGTTTGTAATAGGCGACACAGAGCACGACGCCCTCATTCTGAAAGGCCGACTGCTCGACCAGCCCAACAGTTTTGGGCGCCTTCTCAAGGCGTGCGAAACACACCTTTCTCCACTCGAGACCCTCGGACTACTACAGGCCTATCTTATTGATGGCAACGTATCAAAGGAAGTCAGAGGAGAGCGCTTGTTAGTACTCGCATCTGAACTCCGCTTCTATCTACCAGCGCTAGCAGCATATAGGGGATGGGAAGCTCTCTCACCACCAAGACCAGCATCACGATACCACTTCCACGTCCCCAACCCAATAGATGGGCCTTTCAAGGGTCTCGCAGCCCACGAGCTCGATGTTGCATATCTCTTCCAGAATTTCGACCCTTACTTCAGTGATGGCGACAGGAGGATAGCACGGGCTATGCAAGACCAGTTCATCCGATATATCCACGGCGAAGGGTGGGTTGAGGATGGCAACATGTTGGTGTTTGACAAAGACGGCACCACGGTGATCGATGATGAGAGGTATGATGAGATGTACCGAAAGAGAAGGGGAAGTCTACTGGAGAAGATCGAAATGGAAAGGTTATGGCGTGTTGCCGAGATGTGGCAGGGTGTGCGACAGGAGGAAGAACAGTACGCAAATTTCTCGGGCGACTCGAAGCTATGAAGGATATGTATATCATCACTTCTAGCTACTTTGTGGGGTTTCTTATGACCTTTTCAACGCAAATACCAAGGTCAATGATGACCTAATCGAGACTCAGCAATTTGACCTATTCACTCGAATTGTGCATGGCAACGTGACCTTGCCTGTTTGGGACTAGCCCTCCACCGTTTGTAAGTCACAACTCAACCTTCGAAATCTGTGTCGTTTCGCACAGAGAATCCACATCCGAGTCAAATCATCCCATAACTGTATCGCTACATCCCTCCGTTGTCACACACCACCAAGCACCACCGTTCATTCAATGTCCAGCTCAGAAGAAGAAGTCCCCTTCTTCTCAACCTTGAAATGGCGGAGGCGAACAAACGTAGTCAACGTAAACAACGCAACCCACAATCCACAACCCACAACCATGACATCCGTTTCAACTGATCTAACCCTCAACCCCCAGCAGCCCATCCTCTTCGGCGACGGCCTCCCAACCAAGCGTCCCAAAGCCACCTCCCCATCCTGGGCACCATGGATCGATCCCGGCCGCGAAGTCCTCTCCGAGGCCGAATCCCGATGGTCGCTCTACCTGTACTACGAGTTCGACAGAAAGACACTGTTCTTCGAACAAGTGCCTGTTCCAAACATAAGCGCCGTCGCACCAGACGCGTCGCAATGGCCGTGGCCAGCCAAGTTCTTCGACGAAACAGCCAACCAGATCACTGAGCGGAACGCAAAGGAGTCTGCGTTTCTTCGTCTGCCGCGAGAATTGAGGTGGGTGATATATCAGTATGTGATTGCGGATAGTGATGGGACAGTTGGCAACGTTACTAGTGCTGGAGTCGTTTCACACGCGACGTCCAGGTATCCGTTGCTGCGAGTTTGTCGACAGGTGTACGCTGAGAGGGGGCTCATCCCCACGTCTTGAAGGCATGTCTTGTCGTATCAATCTGGAGTTGCCGCATACCGAGGTGGATTGGAGCTGGAGATTTCGGTATACCTATGGGCGGCGGATACTGAGGTGGTCTCTAAGGCTACTAGCTGGCGCAGGATTGTAACGCGCTCCGAAGGTAGAGGTTGTTTGACTCACTGCTCGTAAGACAAGGCAGTGAGAGCTCTTTTGAAACCTCTCAAGGAAGCGGAGCTGTTGTAGTATTTCGTCGTCATCAGGTAGACTTGTTGTGTGTAGCCAGACATGAATGAACGAAGCTCAAGGGAAGCTGAACATGTCTAGAGTATGAGTATATTATAGCATCGGGATGCGTACATCCAGAAAACTACAAGTTTTGTCCATGTACACCGGTTTCCCGTCCCCTTCCCCATCAACCCAGTTCTCCTGGAGCGCGAACTAGCACGCGCCCACCTTCATTCCTTCCGCCACTACCGCCGCCCTGATTACGATTTCAATCCCATTGAAGAAGTACACATTACAGCTCCATACCTCTCCAACGCGCCCTTCACGCTCGCCAACACATAAAGAAAAGAAAAGCGTTCGTTCGTGAACTCTTCAAAGGAAGTATTCAAAGTAGACACCAATGCAGGAGAAAGTGTAGAAAGAAAGGAAAAAGCAATGGAAATAATGGTGGGCTGCGCTAGCCGCGTGGTATCAAATCAATCCTGGTCCAACTTTAAATATATCAATCAGCCCACTAGGCTTTCGTCGTCGTCTTGATGAAATCGGAAATACGAAACATGGCCGGTAGCAAGTCCGCCATTGAATAGTCCTGGCTGTCGCCTGTCTCATTCGATTGTTCAGTTTCTCCAAGTGGTGTCGAGGCGGCTACAGGGCCACTATCAGGGATTGGAGTCTCTCCATCATCAGTCGAGGGGGCTACAATCCGAATTTCAGGGACTGGTATCACCCTATCATCAGTCGTGACAGCTACAGGGCCACTGGATGTGTCTTGTGGAGCAACGCTATCGCTATCGGCTGTCAAAATCGCAGGGGTGGCAGAACCGCCTAGATTGCTGGAGCTCGAGGCCCCGAGAGCGTTCCGAACAGCTGCTCCGGCGGCAGACGTCCTACGTTACCTAACCGATCGGGGTAAGACGTCGGGGCAGGGGAATAGCCCTGTTGCTTTTTGCGGAACCATTCGATAACGATACCGATAACGACGAGGAGGAAGGTGAGGACGAGAGCGATGGCGAGACCAATGAGAACAATGGCCCATAGCGCAAGATGCTTGTCTGAGAGTCGTTAGCATACAGACCGAGATTGGAAATGGTTTCTGCGACTTACTTGACTGTCTGAAGAATGAGTTGGGGTTCTCTACAAACACAGAGGACAGGCTTCCAGTTTGTGTCGAACCGTCTTGGCCCTTGGTAGCAAGGAGGAAGGGAGTGAGTGTAGTGCCATTGAAAAGCGCGGCAGATGCTGTTTTACCCGCAAACGAAGTAATGTTGAGCTGGCCCATAAGAAGGAGATCTTGGTTACGGTCGATGATATCGGATTCGCCATGGTCTTCGGACAGAGAAAGGACCTGAATACCACGAATTTCGGTCGAGCTACCGAACATGGCCCCGTCGGCAGGCACCCACTTGGTACCGTCAAATCGCTGCAGGAACGCAGTGCCATCGCTTGCTGTACCAGCGGCCCAGAATTGGTCTCCGTTACGGTTAGCAATGGTTAGAGCAGTGACCGGACCAGGGAGGTCGTTAGCACCGGGGACGACCGCGAATTGCCTGCTTGATGAGTCGTAGGTCAGAATCTTGGTCTGGTTGGTGCCAGAAGTGAGGTTGCCCGCAATGAGTAGACTGTTGTCGCTAACCCATGTGAGCGACGAGACGTCACCGGAAAGGCCATTGCCTGGTGCAGTCCACTGACTACGCTCGGTATTCCAGATGCACACCGCAGCACAGCTCAAGGCGCCAGCGGACTGGAACTGACCTGCGACGAAGATGTCCTTGGACTTCGGTCGTGGAGCGATGGCGTTGACTGTGACGTTCACACCCTGTAGCGGTGGGGGCTGAGCCTTCGTGAACGAATTGCTGTTTAGGTCGTAGGCGACAACACCAGCAACACGATTGTTGTTGAGCTGACCGCTGATCATGCCACCGGCATACAAGACATTGTCCAAGACAGCGACAGCCGCAAAGGTGGAGTTGGCATCCAGCTCGTCGTCAAAGCCGGTTACTTTGTCAGAGTCGTTACCATCAATGATGAGGAGGTTGGTGATGTTGCGATCCTCTGCGCCCTTGGTTGCGAAGTGTCCAGCGAGGATCGTCTTGTTCATGCCGTTTTCCTTGTAGAAAGTACCAGTACGGACTCCAGTGGTGTTGAGGTTTTGTCCTTGAACGATGGCTCGCTTACGAGAGGGGGTCTGCTGCTGCTGTTGCGCTTGGATCTTAATGGGGAAAGCACTGAGTGACAGTTCATCTCCACTTTCGAGCTCAGCAGTACCGCTCGCGAGAAGAGCACCAGATGACACGGACCCGCCATACCAACGTTCACCTCCGGGAACATCAGCGAAAGTCATCAGTCTACCGGACATGGCGAGAGAGTAGAAGTCCAGGTTGTGCAGCCAGTTACCACGAGATGGCACCCAGACTGCAAAGTCATTAACGCTGGTGCTGGGGTTGTTACCAAAGGCATTGACCCGGCTGAAGAATCCGCTGACAGCGAGCACTTCTTCGGGAGTATTGGCCGTGATGTTGAGCGAGAACGGTACCAAGTACAGCACGACACCATCTACACCGGCACCAAGGGGTTGCCACTGGTTGTTGGTCAAGGTAGCTACTCCGCCAAGGCCTGCTACGTTGTTCTCCGCCGTGTTGGTGAAGTTACCACCGACGTACAGTGTACTAGCGTTGTGAAACATAGTCATGACCTGATTGTTGAGTCCTTTGCCGGGAAGTGCGCTGGGCTTTTCCTCTCCCTGTCGAACTTCGAAGATGTTGTTGCGGTCGTCGCTGCTGTTGAAGGATCCGCCGACATAGAGTGTCTTGTCACCTGTTGTGACAGTGGTGACGAAAGCCTTCTCCCTAGGAATGAGGCTGGCTCCGGCGGCAGTGATGACCGACTTGGTAAAGTCGTCCGCGTCTACGGTCTGACCAGGCTTGTACTCGAAGAGACCGTTCAAGTTACCTGACGTAGCCTTCAGAAGCGTGAAGCGCACCCTCTGTGCAACGACAGTCAAGGGGCCAGGGCCTTGTCCGCTTGCAGGTCGAAGGATGACTTGTGGACGGGAGCCATCGGTGACATCGATGAAGCCGTTGTAGACCTCGTCGTACTTGTCGAAGTTGTTGGTCTGCCAGAGCTCAACGCTGTTGGGCTCGCCGCCCAATTGTGCTGTGACGTTGACCCGACCGCGGGTGCCACAAGTACCATCACCCTGGCATCCAGGCGTATAAATGGTGACAGAGTAGTTGCCAGACTGTTTGATGTCGGGCAGGAAGGTGACGCTGGTCGACTCGGTGTCGATGGGTGTGCCCTGCAGAGATGTGGTGAGATACCTGGAGGAGCTGTCGTGTGACGGAGAGACCTGCCAAGAGCCGGTAGAGGTTGCTTCTGACCCTGACGTGGTTGAACCACAGTTCTTGGGCTCGTTGAAGTCGTTGACTGCATAGGAGTACATGGCGTCCTGGAACAGCTGGATACCGTTAAGACCACCACCCTGACCGTACCATTCCGAGACGTCGATCCTGAACGCGTTCATACCAACGACGTTGACGAAGGAGAAGTCCTGCGCAGTGGTGTTGCCCTCGGGCAGGGGGCATGTGGCGTCGCAAAAGCGCTTTTGTCCGGTTCCGGGGTCAGTGAAGGTCAGGTTCAAGATACCGCCGTCTGGAAGTGCAGTGAAGCGGAAAGTCTTGCTACCACGGCCCTCGAAGTCCGTGTTGTAGAGCTTCATGCTTGTTGGCTCGAAACCGAAGCCAAAGTCGGCCTTCCAGAATCCGGGCGATCGATCGGCGAGCAGCCATGTCGAGCCGGCGCCTTGCGTGGAAAAGTCGGCTTTGCATGCGATATTCTTGGGGTCTGAGAGGCCGTTCTGGCCGGAGCTTGTCTGGGCGGATATGTCTGCGGTAGCGATGGGGATGACCTGCGTGTTGTTTTCGCTCGACACAATCGACGCATTGCCTCCTCCGAGACCGTTGAACTCTCCTCCAAAAATTATGTTGTCATTGGACCGGATGATGGAGTGGATGGGGCCATTGAAGCCATTGAACGATAGGTCTTCCCAGCCGTTCTTCCATACTAGAGCGTTGGACGAGTTCGCACCTTCTAGACTTCCTCCCACGTAGACCTGACCGCCATCTCTATCACAGTAGAGCGCGTTGACCGATCCAGTAAGTCCTTCGAGTGGAGTGACATTGCCGTTGTTGGGGTCGAGCAGCGCGATGCCTCCAGGTGTGCGAAGATCGCCAACACTAGTAAAGTTGCCTGCGAACACGACTCGTTCCGCGCCATTGACCTGGAGCGCGCACATGGCCTTGATGTCGGCATCTGTGGTGTTGATCGTCGCAAAGACGCCGTTGGGATAGCGTGCAAGGAGAGCTCCTCCAGTAGCGGGAGTGTTTTGATTTTGGCCTTCATACTGGTAGAGCGATATCGAATCGAAATCTCCAGCGAAGGCTATCCGGCCTAAATCGTCGAGGTTGAGGTTGGGATTTGGGACGGGTTTGAAATTATAGGCCGCGGCTTGCGAAGCCACGAGCAGCGAAAGGGTGAGCTTGCCGGCCGCCGTGCGCAGAAGGGCAGCGAATGACTCCTTCATGGCAGCGGTGGGTAGCGAGGTCGATGGGAAGAATAGTGTCGGAGGTGCGAGTGTCGGAGGCGACTGTTATGAAGAAGGGATGGCCACGTTAGGCATGGGAGCGGGTGTCGGTGGGCGGGGAGGCAGGTGCGGTTTGCTCAGGGTCGTCACGATCGCTGGATCCGGTAGGCTGGTTCCAGTGAAGCTGTCAATTAGCCTTGCAAGGGCGCGCAATGGTCTCCGGAATCGATTATGGACGGCAGGAACGAGGAGGGCGAGAGTCGGTCGCTCTTGCGATGCAGGCGTTCGCGGATGAGGAAGTGCCGGAGGAGCGTTGCTTGGCGCACGGTGAATGTGACGGTGATGGTACGGGGGGGGTGTATTAGGTGCAGGTTGCTGCTGTGATGCTGTCTTTACTGGTTGGTTTCCTGAAACGAATGACTGAGGTGAGGGTTGCGCGTGCTTGAAGGTGTCTGGGAGCCGGCTTCCCGTGTGGCACTGCTTTTTGGGAGAGTTGTCAGAAGAGCCGTCAATCGCGTCGAAGGGAAGGGGCGCCCGGGGCTGGAGCTTGTGCGCTGATGAGAGGCCGCCAAGTGCTGGCGTGATTGGCAGGCCGTGTGCGCTAGTGGGTCCTAAGATTGAGCCTGCAGTAGCGTGCATGTGCGAACCGCGACGATTGAATATCGATTCGGTGCGACAAACACGTTCAAATTCAAGCTTGCAGGGTGTTCGCCGTCGCATTCACGAGAGTGTCCTGGACGACCGTGGTTGTTGTTGGGAGCCAAAGCAAAGAAACGCGTCACTCGCTGCGCCGTTGTCATCTGACCTGCCCCTTTATCCCAGCAGACGCACCGCACAACGCCCGCTGTATAGCCGCTGCAGGGCGGTGCAACTAACAACTTGACGACGCACTCTCCCGTCATCGTGGCTGGGGTAGCACCATGTTCCTGCCCGCTACCCAATTCCTTAATCACCTTTGTGCGACCATGGTCGCGCATGTCTTTCACTGCTCTCAACAACAGCTTTGTTCACTAATATTGCTCTTCGGCGCCGTTTCTTCTTACATCCGAGACTGCTAGGCGTTTGGCATTGATGCCTGAGGTGGCCAGACCTCGACCTCCAACATCGTGAATGCAACGGCATTTGTAATTCCTGCTGCGTCACATCTTACGACCGTTATGTTATACTCTGGCACTTGGCTCGCCACTTGCGTCAAACTCAGTTGATAAGATAGGTGGACGGCATAATCGCGATGAGTTGTTCTGGTGATGACGCACGTCTGCCATCCAGACCCTTGCCCGGATCGCTGCCCAGGTGTCAACGGTCACGACGCACGACGGCGTGTTTCACGACTCATCCCGGCCGCTCCTGAGACCCAACCGTTGATGCTTGACCCGGTCGAGCGAAGTCTCACCCGCCTGTGCACCAAAAATACATTCGAGGCCTTCTTCAACTTCGATCGTGAGGCGAGTTTACATACGAGGCGAGTTTACATACGAGGCGCGTCTGTACAACAGACAACATCAATTTCGTTGCTAGGCACACTCAATATCATTGTATCAAGAGATTAACATTATGTATCTGGTCGACCAAATAAGCTCCAACGCCGCGCTGATGCTTCCAAAAAAACAAGAATCTTCATATCCGCACCTGGCCTCTTACATCACAGGCTGCTCTTTCTCAACGTCCCCAACCTTGTCCTTGTCCACGAAACCCCTCTCCGTGTCCATGGCACCATTCATGTCGTAAGCCTTGATGAACCAACTGCCGAGCAGGGCCACTGCACTAAATGCCAACATGACGATCCAGATGTACTTGAGTGCGTCCGTGTAACTTTCCCTGAGTTGCTCTCTCATCTCTCCCTCAGGCATCTCCTTGATGATCTCCACTAGCCCAGCCGCATCGCGAGAATATTCCGCCGCCAGATCAGCAAGTAGAGGGAACGTAAGCATTTTCTTCTTCATCTGGTTCTGGAAGATGACACCCCCAATGGCAACACCGAGCGTCTGCCCAAAGGCACGGAAGAAGGAGAACATGTTCGCGGCGTAGGCCTGGTCTTTGGCCGTCGCTGAAGCCTGTACGGCCAGAGCCATGGCAGGAAACAAAATGCCCGTTCCAACACCGCCAACCAGATTGAGAAAGATCCAAGACACTGTAGATGTGTTCGGCTTGAGCATGATGAGGAGGCCCATACCGAGTGTGGCGAGGAACCATCCAGCGCGGTTTGCCCATCGATATTGTCCTGTGACTGCGATTGCAATGCCCGTTGCGACTGAAGCTGGCGCCACAGTGAATGTCCACGGAAACATGGCCACTCCGGCAAGGATCGGACCGAAGCCTTTGACAGCTTCGAAGTAGAGTGGCATGTAGTAGAGGAGGGCCCACAGTATGATGCCGTGAATGACCGTCGACACGTAAAGAATGGCAGCGGACGTGTTCTTGAATACCGACGTGCGGATGAGGGGGTTGGCGGCGAAGTACTCGATATACACACCGAAGGCGATCATACCAATGGCACAGACAATCAGGGGCACGAGAGTACGCCATGAGTCCCAGGCATACTGCACTCCGCCCCACGTGACGGGAATGAGGAAACCAGTCGTCGAGGCAAGAAATAGCACCATACCAATCCAGTCGACCTCTCGGAGCTTCGCAAAGAAGGTGCCATGTTTCTGGTTGAGCTTGAGAAAAATTGTCACCAAAGCAGCTCCGAGGCCGAGGAAGGGCAAGTTAACCCAGAATATCCAGCGCCATGATACGTTTTGGGCAAAACCACCACCTATAGGTTATTAGTACGGATTGTTCGGTTGTGGTGTTCAGCACTCACCCAGGAGAGGTCCTGCGACAGTACCGATCGACCACATAGCTCCGAAGAAGCTGAACCACTTTCCCCTCTCACGGAGCGGTACAGTGTCGACTACGACCATTTCTGTCAAGCAAATGATACCGCCACCACCAATTCCCTGAATTGATCGACCAACCAAGACGACGGTGAAGTTGTCGGCCACGGCGGGGATGATTGAGCCAGCTAGGAAGAATCCCAGACTGACGTAGATCAGTGCTTTGCGCCCAAAGATGTGTGAGAATGATCCGAGAACTGGCTGGAAGACAGTTGACGTTAACAGAAAAGACGTTCCGCTCCAGAAGGCTTCAATGGCAGATCCGTGCAGTGCTTTGGCCATGATCTGGGGAATGTTAGCCTAGAAGTGTGCAGTTGATATCATGGACATACTGGTAGCGCGACTGAGATTGAAGTGGCATCCAGTGCGGCCATGAGTGTGATGATACAGAGACTGCCAAAGGCGGCCAGGAAGCGCCATCCAGGCTTGAATTTTTCAGTCTCAGGAGCTTCGAACTTATCAGACGCTGATTCGCTCAAGGGCTCTGTGTGAGGTATGTCGGTTTTTAGTTCGTCCTGGCCGGACAGTGATGAAGGTGTCGTCATGGTATGCTGGTTGCTGAGCAATATTGCGAAGGAGGCCGACCCAATTATATGAGATGGATGCGAGGCTGAGATAGCTACGAGTTGAACGGCTCGTGACGATGATGCCAATCAGATGTTGTCTGACTGATCGTCGCTTTTGAAACGATTGTCAGTCTAGATATACTTGCTGCAAGCCGTGCTTATACGACATGACGGACGAAGATGCCATTTGACCGGTGTAGAATCAGAGCGCAGGAGTATTCACATACACCCCTCGGGACAACATTGCAGTGTAACATCTTTCGACCGGACATCTTACTTCAGCCTCAAGCCATCGCACTAACCACATTGCTCCATCACCTTACAACACCGCGAAAACGTGGTCGGTGCAGCAAGACTTTGGCTTACGGTGGCACTCAAAGGCGCGGCCGAAATCAGGAAATCACTGTCGGAACCAATCAGACTAGATAGCAAACCTTTCAGATCGGGCACAAGACGCGATATGGCGTTTTGGCGCAAGTATGTTTAGCGTGCATGCGATGCTGATGGGCTGCCACATCCAACGCTGTGCGGGGAGTTGTTCATCCGGCTCTAGGCCAATCTGAACTGGCGCGTTTTCGAGTCTCTCCGACGAGAGCAATGTTGACGTTATTGCCTGAAAAATAAGTCTCACATTACCAATCACGGCGGTATGAGTGTGGAGATTGCACATGATGTAGAGTATAGTTGTCGATTGAGATGTCGTACAGCTTACAGTTGCTGATCAGATGGCCGCGCCTCAGGGCCGGAGGTGGTTGAGCGCTAGTCACGAATCCGGCGAAGAGGCTTGGCGTTGCTGGAATACGCGAATTGACATGATGCATGCGTCCCACCCTCTTCAATCGACAGACTGCTTTCATGCAACATCACCCATCATGCCATTCATCGATTCGGACTGGTGCTTGCACAATACATTGTCGTCTTTGGGATCTAGCGCTTAGCTGTGACTGCTTGTCCTCCAGGTGCCGACATGTGGAATCGCGAACTTGGGAAACCCGGCCTCCAGATGCCTAAGCACCTCACTGAGAAGAAACAAAGTGGATGTTCGCAATGAGCTGCTCTACTAGCAGCTGTGTACAGATCTTGCTTGGGCCAATGCGGGGCCGCATTCATTCCGTAGGCTCCAAAATAGAAAAGTTATTGACTTTCGTTTTGCGATAGGGCACCCCTAAGCGATCCGTTCCTGTTGATCGCCACGTGCAGCTCTTGATGGCGCTCTTCTTTGTTTGTAAACTTCTGGAAGCACTTCGGAGTGCGCAAGTAAGGAGTGTGTTCCAACGACTTGTACCTGCTCGCGACGGTCCAGGACGAAGGAGCGCATCTACCTAGATATCCTTGAAGCATCATACCTTGAGGTCATCACCGCCCGAGAACATGGACCGAACCGTGGGGTCCTTCAAGTCCTTCATTCGAACCGTACCGCCAAATCCGAGCACCTTGAGCGACGTCTCGCCATTGACTCCAGGTAGTCAGACACTTTACCCTCTAATCATGCCATCACCGCCGAAGCAATTGGACACCGATGTCAACTTCACTCCATGGATAGCCCCCACCGAATGGGATTCCATCCCATCTGCTCAGCCGGCTCCGGTTTCTGCGACCCGCGAATGCTCCCCACTAATACCAGAGCCTTCTCCCAGTATTGGCAGCATACGGACAGAGTCTTGGTCCTGGTCGGCTGAGACAAGCGACTTTAAGCCTGCACCATTGCGACCTGTACGTCAATACTCGGACCCTGCATCTAACCAACCAACACGCGAACTGTCGAGATCTTCGTCGCATGGAAAGGCCCTAGACACTCTTATCTCTCCCACCTTTTCAACACCATGCGCAGATGTCATATACCAAACATCAAACGATTCACGTAGAGCGAAAGCATACGTATCGTTGGGCATAATGTGGCCGAGAGAGACGAAGACTGGATGCGAATACTGGTCTGCCACTCCGGATGAAGACAGCACTACACGAATATCTCCAGCATTACGAGGGAAGAAATTACCACCATTGTACCGTGCGAGCCCATTGTTGGATGATGAATGCGAGGATGAGGAGCTGAGCGATAAGTTGCTACTTCTAGGCTTCTCGCAGGACTATCATGGTGTACTGGCGGACCAATACTATGAATGCAGAGCTCTTCGACCTCGAAGCAGCGTTCGGAATGTCACCCCAACAGGGTTGTCCATGTGCGGCTGCATACCAATTCCAAAGTTCCGATCGAGAACCTACAAGTCGATGTCAGAGCAGCCGGCAGGAAGAAAGCCTTCGAACATGCGCAGGAAAACTAAAAAGAGGAGCCTTTGGACACCACTCCAGCACATTGATCGAGAAGACCAGCAACCATCCCTCGATGAAGGAACACCCCCGCGCTTTACCAAAGGATCTACCACTCCCCATCAGAAATCTGTTTCACGCGTTCCGTCCCGAGCTAAGGGCCAGAGGACCAACAAGTCACGCGCTGGATCTATCGAACATACAGAGACCGAAAAACCTTCCCATAGCTCGCAAAGAACAGCCTCTGAGTCTTCTTCCCAAGGATGCCGCAGCGTTCTGTTCCGGCTCCCCAGAGGTTTTGCTCTGGTTCGCCTATCTTCAGCTACAACATCGCATTCCGAAGCGACAAATAGCTGCGATGCTCTTCCAAGTGAGCATGAACGACAAAAGTCGAGCGCAGTATCCGACTACCCCTGGCGCAGGTCATCCTGGTACAATTCATCTCCGCCGACTTCTCCAACCGCGCTCGAATACCCACCTCCGCTTCCAGTCTATACGTCGCAAATTCCGAGGTCTCAATCGGTGGGTCCCTCACCATATCCGGCTAGCAAAACGCGGGTGGAAGAGACACATGACGAAGTACTGCCTGATGAAGAGGATAATAGGAATAGTAATGGTCTGGTGAAAAGAGCACGGGATGTGCGCGATACCTGGCGAAGGCATCAGCGAGATACTAGGCAAGATAAGCTTAAACGCAGTATTAGGGTTGTTGGGCTTGTAGACCCGACATTAGCGGCTGGTTATGAGAAGTCTTGGGGTAGACGTGATGGAGACGATAGCAGTGACTAGGGATATAATATCAAAGCACACAGTTGAGAATTAAGATCCCACGACTAAAGACTACTCGAACTAAAGACTCCTTCCTCGAATCTAGCCATCAAGACCAAGACTCAATGAAAAAGTAGATCTCTTATCGGCTGAGGCAGTGTCCGCGAACGATCCAGCGTTCATACGAAGTACCTCACCAGAAAGACACTCGAAATGCGGTTCGAGCTCTGTTGCTTCTGTATATCCAAGTGGAATAGAGGCCTTACCTCGTACCCCATGACGCGACGTTGTCGCGTCACTGAATCACCCAAGAGCGATTCAGCGAGGAGACCACCGAAAGAGTAGATAGACTGAAGAGTGACTGTAGGTTGACTCGCACCTGTACAGTATCCAGATGGGGGCATGACTCCTTACTAATACAAGACCAGCAAGCGGGACCCATCCTCCGGTGTGGCCCAGAGGTCACGCGCCCGGACGCGTGAGTCCTCCAATCCATGACATGTAATGATAGGCGTTACATATCACCAGATGGGGCGTCTGGCGCAAGAGTCGTCTATCCAGAATTGTTATACAGGTGCCCGCACGTGTATGATGATAGTTCGGAAAGCGCTATCTTCCCGATACTATCAAAGCTGTGTGTTGTTCGTGCAACGAAGCGGGAGGTGAGTGACCGCGAGTCGACCTGCGACAGTCGCAGTGTGACCTCGACAGCTGTTCTGCCACGGCCAGCGTGAGAACAGTGTCACTCTAAGTACCCCAGAGAGGTCAAGTACAAGCCAGCTCGTACTTGCAGGGCGGACGCTCCTGACAAAGAGACCGCTCGTCGCGGATAATTAGTGTAGCGTGCAATTTGACGTTTCGGGGTGTCAGACCTTGCCCAGAACTGGTGGCTGTGTCAGTGAAGTTAGGGATTTGGGAGTGGGAACTGGCCTTACTATTTGTGTCGGTTCGGGAAGGTCTGCATGAGATTTCGCGCTCTCCAATAATTGGGCGCATTTGCGTGGCGAGGGACGCAGGTGGGACGTTGAAGGAGGAGAGAAGGTGAGGGCAAGCGTTATCAAGTAGAAGCTCCGGCTTTGGCCAAGGCGCTAGCGCGGAGTCACGTTAGTAGTGAATGTCGTCGGAAACGTCATCACCACTCCACAACGACAAACAACTTGGTGAAGGTCAATTTTCTATCTCCCGATACAGTCGCTACGATCATTACTACAAGCAGATCGTAGGCCTTTTGACATCCAGGACGTCACATTTGGATTAGACGGTCGTGATAGGTTGACAGAACGAGGGAGTGCACTTCGACCACATCGGCGTCTGGCGCCTACTATGATGTAATGAGCCCAACACTGTAGGTCAATGAAGCGCTCATATGTCTACGTTGGTTTTTTCGGCCTAGAACTAGAGGTTAGTAAAGCGCTCATATGTCTACGATGGTTTATTCAGCCCAAAACTATATGTTAATAAAGCCCTCACATGTCTACAATGATCTACTTAGCCCAGAATTATGAGTCGATCAAACGCCCGGGCGCATTCATCGCTTTCTCAGGCGTTCCTGAAGGTATATTCAATGACATGTAAGCGAATACAGAGGTAACTGTACCTGTGCAGGTAGGGTAAATAAAGCAATGACGTACGCAAGATATAGGTATGTTCCGGCGCAAACGCGAACCGCAAGCGCGCCTCATAACGCTTTGACTCCGCTAGGTAACCTCTAGGGCAACTTATCCTATGTATTTCTACATCTGGTTAACACTCTGTATTCGTTAACTCTAGGGTTGCCTCGACATGACTGAAGATCTAGCTCACATGTAAGCCTCAACCCGGTTGCTAGACAAGTATAAGATGGACACTGACTTCGTATATCAGCACTGCGGCCAACGCCCGCGACTCACCACTGCTGCGACTTCCTGCCGAACTTCGCAATCAAGTCTTCGAATACGTATTCGATGATGTGCGATTCCACGTTGACAAGACCACCACGCCAATCCTATCTCCTCAGCACCACTCCTACTGTATCACGAGCTCTGAAGTGCACGTTCGATTCCTCATACCGTCTACATGTCGCCAGGTCTACGCGGAGACAGCGGTCATGCCCTATCGTTCCGCAGTCCTCGAGTTCACCAGCCCACAAAGGCTCATGAACTGGTTGAGAGACTTGCCACCGGGAGTTAGAGGAAACGTGAGTGAGATTTCTTTCTACGAAAGCAGTGTTGCTTGCCTGATATCGCGAGGAACATCTAGTGAAAGTAGCGTTGGAGCCCAGCAACACGACTGGCTCATTGAGGCCTGTAGCTCGCTTTAAGGCCTAGAACGCGTTCACTTCGGTACTTATACGAGGACGTTCGATACAGAACTGACTGCGGGTGTCGAGTTCCTCCAAGAACAACTCGCCAAGTCGGACGGAAGGAAGGTGGAAGTAGTCCTGCGGTAAGCTGCTCCTTGGGCCTTATTTGGCTGTCTTTGCAAAATATCTAACATTCTTCAGAACCCGCGTACTATCTTAGTCGCAGGTGGACAGAGTATAATCCGGTCCGGTACAAAACCACCTTGAGGCATACGAAGTGACGTGGCTCTCTCGTCTTGTACATCGCCGCGATGATGTCTGCTGCTAAACGGGGTTTGCGATTTGGAAATACCACTAGAAATGTATTTGTATTCCTTGGAAGCAGTAATAGCATCTCGAACTAATTACGAAAGCGTCTTGTCGCCTTCAAACCACCATCTCCCAAATCTGACCACCACCCATCAAGCGCCAAAGGCCGCCCTTGCGATCGCCAGCCACCTCACCTCTGGAAGCCCTCTGGTCGATCGTCTCCCAAACCATTGGTGTTCCTGAGTACCGCGAGTAACTTCCGTCCAGAAGCTCAACATACAGATAGTCTCCGACCGCATAAATGTTGTTGACCACTCTGCCGCTGTCGATCAGAGTCCACCCTCCTGTCGCATTCATCTTGAGAACTTGGTTCGCGCTGCTATCCCATCTGTAGACGTTGTTACCTCCCACGGCCAATTTGGCAGTGTAAGTGCTGTTGACAATCTTCCATTGACCGGCGTTGTAGGGCGCTGGCGTGCGTACGATGGTGCCGTTGTAGAGACGATTCCACATTGTGAGTTCATCGTCGAACAGGATCTGGGTCGAGCTGGAACTATCTGTGATGGGAGGCTGGTCGATGGTAACCCAAGCGCCGTCAGATAAGCGTGCGACGGAGCCGTCTTTTCGTTGTGCAAAGAGCTGATCACCCGCGGCAACGATGTTGTAGACACTCGTGTCTGTACCACTCGTCGACTCCCACTCTCCAGGCTGACCCAGCCAGCGGAACGTACCACCATCGAGGTGCCTCTGCCAAAGGTTGCCGTTAGCGCCGGCGATCTGGTAGGTCTGCTCGTAGTTGTCGACGGTTGTCCAAGCGCTGTTGATGTACCGCTGGATCTGACCGGTTGGGCGCACGATGTAAAGACCATCGTTGGCGGCTGAAAGACCTGAAGATGATGTTACAGTGATGACGTTATTGATCCTCGCGACATCGTCAATCTTGATCCATTTTGGCGCAGCCCTCGACGCTACGGCACTTGAGAGCAGAGAACTGGTCTCTCCTCCGATCTTCGGATGGGGCGATGCAAGGCAAGTAGAGAAGGCTCCGAGAAGCAATTGGATATAAAACGACTTCATGCTCGGACGATACGTGCGGTTGACGAGTTTTAGAGAAGGGTGCTGAAAGCTGCAGCGGGAAGACTGTCTGAGGCTTTATACGTGTTCCAGCGGTGTAATCTAGAGCCTTCGTGATTAGTTTGTAAACCTCGGCTGGTTTGTCACATACATGATATGCAGGTATTTGGCGAAGCATCGTGGACTGTTCCTTCGCTTCATCCCGCTAAGTTGTACTCGACCCTGGACTAGATCGGGGCGTATACCTTGGCATTATTGTGAGGCCTGATGGCGCGTTCTTGTAATTGGCAGGATTGTAAGCGAAGTATATAGCTTCTGGCAGGTGGGAGAAATTGGGATGCGGTTGGTGGATGTGGTGAATGCACGAATGGGTCGCGGACCGACCCGGCAATGTCAGCCTTGGTGTCGAACGTCAAGTAAAGAATCTACAAGTAGATGGATTTGTTCTGCACACTTCCTGAGCACGCGTTTGTTCCTCCATCTCTTCGGCGCTTTGAGGAGCGTTCGATCTACTCGTTGGCACCCTGGGACCCCAGCAAGACACGTCGCGTCGCGTTGCGTAGTTATCCGGCTATATTGAGAGTCCAACGCACCAAGCGAGCTTTCCTGGATGATGAGGATGGGAGGCCTTTCAACAAATTTCTTCGCAGCGGATCCGAATGCTGGTTAGATCATGCATACTGCATGCAATGTTAGACTGTCGACGCGCTCTCGTGCTAACGCAAAAATTGGAAATAGATGCGGCTCTATAGTTCGTGGCGGTATCAGGGTCCAGTGAAAGCGCCGTGCTGGAGAGTCGAGACGTCTACGCAGGATTCCGGAAGCCACCTGGGCATCAAGTTTCGCCTAGCTCGGGGCGTATTGAAATGTAAGCTTCATGGAACAGGAAGGTACTAAATGTGTGGACCGATACGCGGAGGATCGTCCAAAGGATGTTGGTCAGAGACGAAAAGACGACAAGTGGCACATCGCTTCGCGACGCTACCTAGGTAATCTTGGGTAAATGCGTGTCGGGAGCGGCAGAGTCACGTGACCTGGTCATGATTCGTGCGACGACGTTTGGATGCAGATGGCCTTGTGACTCCTGTAGGATTGCAGTAGGTAGAAGTAGGTTAGGAGAAGTCGCTCGTCGGGCGTGATGATGCAGGGCGGTGCGCAAATGGTTCAAAGACCCCGCCGCACCGCTCGTGCCTTAGCGTCACCGCCAGCCCGCCCTGTCACCAGTTCCGTTGTTGACTTCGAGGCCGCAATACTACGTCCGAGCCCGCCAGTCCCCGTCAGACGGCAATGAACTTCTTGAACGGAGCGAAATTAGACCCCTCTCTTCGCCGCCGCCAGTGGGCTTGAGGCCGCTCAAGGACCATGGAGAAACGACATATAAAGGCGACAATCATGTCAATGTCTAAAGTCCATCACAAGCTTCCACTCTTGTATTTACTGCGACCTTAGTCAGACACGTACCAAGATTCCTCCGAAAGCCTTTCATCTTCTCCAATGGCTCACCGAAATCGCCTCACAAACGCCCACGTCCTTGTCTTCGGCGGCACTTCAGGGATCGGCTATGCCATCGCCAACATGGCCCTCGCATCCGGCGCGCTCGTAACAATCTCTGGATCTGGCCAAACCAAAGTCGACAAAAAAGTCGAGATGCTGCGATCTCTGTACCCAAGCATGCCAGCCTCCAATGTAGCAGGCATCGCCGTCGACCTTATGGATAAAGAGAACTTGGAGTTCAACTTGAAGGCTATGCTGGACAAAGTGACCGAGGGCGGCGAGAAGAAGATCGATCATATCGCTTTCACAGCCGGCAATCCGCTCTCGCTGCCCAAAGTTGCGGAGATTGAAGTGAAGACCTTGATGGAAGGCTTCACAGTTCGCTTTCTCGCCCCGTGTGCCTTGGCCAAGCTGATTACGACGGGCGATTACATGCCCAAAAGCTCCAATAGCTCAATCACGCTTACTGGGGGCACAAACACACATCGTCCAATGCCGAACTGGACCCTAGGCGCAGCGGTCGGCGCCTCAATTGAGGGCTTGACGCGCGGTCTGGCGGTGGACATGGCTCCCATTCGCACGAATATCGTCCACCCCGGCGCGATCCAAACAGAGTTGTTCCATGATTTCTTCAAAAGCGCTCCCCCTGAGATGATGGAGAAGATGAAGAAGGGGAGCAGCCTGACGGGGGAGTTAGGGCGCCCGGAAGATATAGCGGAGGCATATGGCTGGGTCATGAAGGATCGGTTCGCGAATGGGACGCAGGTGAATAGCGATGGCGGGCGATTGTTGGTCGGTACCGAGTAAAAGGCTTGAGCCCAGCTGTACACAGCATGCTTCATGACAAATCGAGGTTCATTCCCCTTCTCTCGACTTCTTCTTTGACGTGAGTCCACTTGGTGCAGTCAACCAACACACCCTCTAACCCCCGCTTCCGCAGACTCTGTAGCTCTTCCGGACTTTTCTGCACGTCATGCTCAAGCGCGATCTTGAACTTCAACCCCAGAAAGCTGAACACTTCATCCATGCGTCCGAATAGAAGTGCAATCAAGTCCACGTCCTCTTTGAAGCTGCTGTCGCCGGTGACGCGCCACTGAATAACGAGCACGCATGCTGCAACATACAGCGACGATCCGATGTGTGCAGAGAGCAGAAGGTCGATGGATATACGCGACGCATCTCTGACAATCTGCGCGATATTCTGAGCTGCTATCACAGCAAGTGTGAACTGCGAAGCCGACTCCTCGATTGAAACATGCGTCTCACGTCGGTAATGTAGGAGGATTGTCATGGTGTTCAGGATGATGTGTAGCCACGCGACATGACCACGATCAGCTGGTAACGCTTCCAGAATCGAACTCGCTGTGCGCGGGAGGCTGAGATTAAATTTGACAATCATGTCGTCTAATTCGGTGCAATCTTCTGCATATTCAGGGCTGTCTGGAGAGGTGTGGAGAGAACACAACAGTTCACCGACCCGGCCAAGCAGGACGTGTGCTATAATCACGTAGTGAAAGACGTTCGAGGAGTCCTTGAAACCCGATACGGCGTTTATGAGACGCGACAGGTTTCTCGTGAACGGTGAGTTAGTGATGTAGTTATCTCTCAGTTCAGAATTCATGCCCTGGAATATTGCCTCAGCAACCGGGATATCGACCTTGAATTGTATCTCTGGTATAGCATGGGCCCAGCCCGTCGGCCATGCATGCATTCGATCCATGATGAATAGTAGCCAAAGTGCTCGTCGGGATTCTTCTCGCTCGAGTGCTGACTCGCGGTTGATATTATCAGAAGCACATGAGTATTCATTAATGGGTATTGTATCAGAGAGGTGGTGGCTGGCATCCATACGGTTCAAGCCGAGCACAACAGCCTGCCTCCAGGCTTTCCCCAAGAAGAGCCAGCTAGCAGAGTAGTCGCCAATAGTCCAAGCGTGGAACACAAGGAGTAGTACGGCCTGTATTGTGCGGACAGCCGGGTCTGGTCTTCGCCGTGTCAGATCGTAGGAGAAACGTGCTTGTTCGTACCAGTCTTTCGAGCGCTTTCGGATTGAGGCGTCTGGATGATACCTAGCTGTTACGCAGCACATGGCATATAGAAGAAGCGGTGCATCTTTCTCCATATCACCACATTCAACCTTTGCCAGAAAGCTCTTCTTATGGAAGCAAGGAAACATGTGGTAGAGATGTTCGAAGAAGAGTTCACCGAGTTGGAGGATAACATGTCGTGGGGGCAACTGTAAACTCTCCAATATATCCAAGTCTAGCGTACTGGCGGAATGTTCTGCGGTAGATCCCGGGGTGGGGTAATGTGAGCTAGGTGCTACGGGTTCTGTGATAGTGGATCTGGGAAGATCGAAGTTCATGCCCGAGAATTGCATGAAGTCTGGTGACTCAAAAGGCATCGTATCGAAGCCTTGCGTTCGCGCCGGTGATGCCGAAACATGATGCTCTGTTCGGCTCGTTGATGACGTACCATCATCTCGGGTTGAGGCCGTGACAGCGTAGTCGCATCTGAGATTCAACTTTCTGCACAATGAGCAGCTCGGGTGTTCTGCCTGTAGCAAGCAACCTATCATCAGCCCCTAGCCGGCATGCGTGGACGGTGGTGCACATACATCGCATCTCTTCTTGCGCTGCCGACAGCTCTTGCAGGCCTGCTTACGTTTACTAACAGAGGCAGGAATGGTTAGTGTCTGCATCGCGATACGATAGCGGGCGAGTAGTGCACCTCACGGAATGAGAGGAGCCCTGGAGTGAGGATGCCCAGCTGGTGCTGTTGTCGCACTAGTCCACGGGTCGGTTACGAGCGGATGCCGACGGATATAGCTCGGACTTAAGCTCGTTTAAGGAAGAGAGTAAATAGGTCTGCAGTCTACATTAAGATAAAAGTAGATAAATTACGTACTGTAAGATTAACGTAGGCCCTAGAGTGTTTAGTATTATTCTTTAATAAGGTAGTTAAACGCAGGACGGTAGAACTAAGATATATATTGCTGGTTCGATGTACAAGTGATGAACCAGCTGAGGTCAAAACGGAAGCTAGGAGCCTATATTGTCGTTGGGTCATTTACTTTGCGTGTTTTCATCTTCATGTAAGGTCTACATTGCCGTTCGGTCATTTACTCTGCATGTTTTTATCTAGATGTCAGGCCTGCATTGCCGTTAGGTCATCTACTCTGCATGTTTTCATCTAGACGTAAGGCCTACATTGTCGTTGAGCCATCTACTTTGCATATTGTCATCTTGATGTAATCTGCAAACCTACCTACTCATTCATCATCCTCATCATCCTCATCCTCCCCAAACTCAACCCCATACTCAGCACAGACATCCCACCGGTCCCCCTTCGCACTCTTACTAACATACTTGGTGAACCGCAACACACCCCGATCCCTCAGCACAATAGCGAGGTTATTCCAAGCTGCAGGCTGACTGAACAAGATACCATCGTCCTCGTCGTCAGCCGCAGACTTGTAGATAGCAGGATCAGCCTTTGCTTTGCGGCGCTGACCTGCACCAGTAGACGTTGAGGCTTCGCCGGTAGGCACGCTGGGGTGATCGGCATCGTCTTCGCCGGCCATGTACATTTCGTAGCCGCCGACCTCCTCTTCGGGCTTGGGTTCCGGTTCCTTTGCTTTGCCCTTCTTTTTACTCTTTTTGCTGCTGCTGCCGTTTTGCTTGGGTTCTTCCTCGGCGCCTTCTTCAGGCTCTTCGTCTTCGTCACCCCAGCCGCGAGAGGGCGTGATGCCGAGGCAAACTTCTAGCTGGGGGTCTTCTTCCTCGTAAGCGGTCGCGAGTGTGTAGTCGAGACCTCGCCGGAAACGGCGCGCGAAGATGTTGCTCTTGGTGAGTGTGATACCGGTGACAAGAGAGATCCACTTCATGAACGCTGGGTGCGGGAAGAGGATGTCGACGAGGTCGTCGTATGGTGTCATACCGTCGTTCTCGGGGTACGGTGTGGTCGGTATTGGCTGAATAGCTTTTCGGTAGAGATAGCGCTGCTTGTGTGGTGGTCGTGCGACACCAACCATCGACTCCTTGGAGTGCGGGTTGTTGGGTAGGCTTGGGTTCGCCTCGTGGTCTTTCGACTCAAGGTACTCCCGTAACCGCGCGGAGAACTTATTAGACAGGAACTGTGCCAGTCGTAACGACGACTCGTCGCCAAACATGTTTGACAGCTCCTCCACTGTGTCCGGAACGAGGTAGTTTGGGTTCATAAACTTGATCAGGAAATCAATGTCGTTTTCAGTCAGCTCGTCGTCCTCTTGTTTCGCCTGCTCTTCCCAGTCTGGGTTGTCGACCCAGTGTGATTGCGGCTCGTCGAAAACGTCCGCCTTGCCTCCCTGCAGTTGGGCAAGCGAGCTCTTCTCTGCCAGCTTCTCTTCGAGACCCTCTTCGTAGCCTTCCTCGCCCTCTTGCGGAATGTGGAACCACCCGCTGATGGCCATGCGAACGCGACCACCGTCTTCTTCTGCCTTCTCTTCCAACCCTCTCCTGTAGACCTCCTCGACGTCGTGGAAACTCTCGCCAGGCTGAACGGTGAAGAAAGAGAGCTGATTCCATGCCGGAGGTATCGATAGCGAAAAGTCTGGTTGTGGCACCCTAACCTTGTCGCCGTCTGGTGTCTCGAGGTGCTCGGTTGGGTACAGTCGTAATGCACCTCCCCATTCTGGCTTCCAAGGAATGTCAGGGTCCAGCAGATACAGAATCCAACTTACACGCCGGCTTCCGATGACGTCGTCGTGGCAAAGCAAGTGACATCCTGGTGTGTATACATTCTGCGCCGCAGTCAGTACAGTTCCTCAGACAATGCGTCGCGCAACCTACCACTGCCATGTCCGTCTTGACACCACTCAATGGCCCAGATCCTGTTATCGAAGATAGGTACTTGCGAAAGGCAGACGAGTACAGCGAGTCGCGCAGGGTGAGCAGGGAAGGCAGGCGCTTGAGCGCAGAGTCGTGGAGGCCATCGAGGTTTGCGAGATCGCCGGATTGATGAATCTTGTAGATGTCTGTCTCTTTGGGAGTAAAGTGGATGTGCTCGCGGATTTCGTTGCGGACATTGCGTAAGAGAGTATCGTCGACGAGGTTATGAATTACGGCGTGCTTGTAGCTATGGTTCAATTAGAACGTCATGGGTCGAAAGTGCGGAGATTAATGCATACGGCTGCGAATCCGCGTATTCGCTCGTATATCCCTCGAGTACTTTGCTGTCGAAGAGACCGCTGCGGAAATTGTTATGCGCCTCGTCGTCGGAGATGGCTCTCTTCTTTTTCGCCTTGCCATGCGCAGGCGCCTCATTTTTGCGCTTGGCCATTGCGGAGGTTTAGCGATAATTCCGGTAGGTTGGGAGAAAGTTCAGCTGTTGCGGAAGAGCAATTGAGGGAAGCTCGAACATAAATTTGGTCGGCCTTGGACGTGGAAATCGCCGATGCTATCGCCTGCCTCACACCACAATAGCTCCACCTAGCCGTCTGCAGCATCATGACGAAGATTACTTCCCAGCGTGGCCATGTTCTCCTCATGTTGACCGATCATGCTTCGGCGCAATAGCAGCTAGTGCTTGCGAAACTATGCTCAGATGCGTCCACGACCTCGTACACAGCTTGCGGGATAGGCACTCGCTAACGTGCGGAGAGCCAACCACTCCGGTTGGCTGATCCCCCGGGGAACATGTGTCCGGTGGCGTCCGGCGTTTAAGTTTAGTATCACGATGATCCATTCCCAACCTTCATGTGAAGGATGACGACAACTACAGATAAACACGGTGTTGGTTTGATTGATTATGAGTAGCAACTGTCTATTGGGTATCTCGAAAGTGATCGACATGCTATAACCGGGTACGCCTACCGAATGCGCTGGGCGTCTCGATACAGGATTGTTGCAAGCATCTCGGGGGTATTGATATCCGCGTGACTTCAGCACAGCTGAGCTGGATCAAGGCAGTGGTGACCGCGAAGTCGTAGTCCGCCGCGGCACACCTACTCCTCCTGGCCTCCTGCAAGCAGCTTGGCCATCTTCTCCTCCAGCATCTTGACATCATTGCCAACGGTCTTGACATTGTTGACCGTGGTGGCCTCGGCCTTCTTGTAGTCCCTCTCCAGAACCTCAAGTTGGCGCTCCCACCGCTTGATCTCCTGCTCCTGCTTTGATTGTCGGCTTTCTAACTGAGTCAATACTTGATCGGCTTGCCAAGCACTTGTGTGCACGAGTCGCAGTGTGCGCAGACGCTCGAGGACCAGAGGAAGAACGGGCGACAGCTTATCGATGGAAGGCAATGTGCCATACAGCGCGTTGATCTTAGCCTCTTGGTCTGGATAGGTCACCGCCTTGTTGTCGCCAGAATTTGAGCTAGCCTGTGCAGCTTCATGCCGAATTTCCTTCAGATGCTCCGCTTCTGCTGTGAGCTTCTTGACGTTCTGTGTGACGGCGTCCAAGTTGTTGCTCGAAGCATCCCCAATCAAGCTGAGCGTCTGCTCCAACCTCGTCAGAGTAGAAGCAACAGGAAAAGGCGTTTGGTCACTGAGCTCCGGCATTGTGTTCCCGTTGAGGCCCAGATTGTTCTCAATCTGCGTTATGCGCTTATCAAACTCTGCCGCGTGGTTCAGCACTACTTCGAGCTGACCCCTCTGAATCTGGGTGCCTGGTAGCGGTGGCTTGTTTGCGATGGCTTCGCTGAGCGTCGTGCTAGGATCAAAGGGCTTGTAGCTCTCAAACTTTTGTACCGTCCGGTCGAGTATAGCTTGTGCGCCCCGTGCCCCGCCCTTGTGTGCTGTGTATATGGTGTCGACTTTGCTTGCTATGGTCTCCATCAACTCCCTCGGGTCTTGCTCCTCAATCTTGGACTTGTCCCCGCTCTCCACTCTTCGTTCGTACTCCTCCTCCAACCCGGCTAGCTCTCGCTTGATCCGCAATAGCTTCTTCGCAAAGCCTTCCTCTTCTTCATCGCTGTCATCTCCTATTATCTCGCCTCGCCTTCGCTGGCGCCGTGTTGATGTGCGGTAGGACTGCCGTTGTGCGGTGATGTTGTCCGAGAAATCGACCCCGCGGGCGTCTATCTGTGAAGGCTGGAAGCGGTTGCGTGCTTGATCTGGTTGGAGTCGCTGGTGCCGAACTGCTGAGTCCCTCGGGTCGTCACCGTCGCCTTCGCCGTCGGACTCGGAAACGGCGGTGGAGGCTTGGATTGTAGACACATCTTCGGCGAGCTCGGGGGTCTCGTAGATGTCCGGAGCGGTGTCAATGCCCGGGAGGTTGTCGTATTTTGGCCTGGTTCCTTCGGACATGGCGGTTGGCTGCAGGGAGGGGCAACGCTGGTTTGGCGCAAGGTGGGTGTGTGCCAGGGACGCGTTCGGAGTGGCAGTCGCGACTTGCGCTAGTCCCCGCACGGCATAGTGACTTGGGTATGGACTCATGTTATACACCGAAAGGCAGGCAGGAGTGTGATGATAGGCTTGCTCTTGCCTGTTATCAGGCGGGTTCAATCATCGCTAACTACATGGTACGCTCTCTCTGATACTTCATCCTGCATTGGCCATCAATGACCCTCCTCAATTCACTAGACATGTGCAGCGCATGCCGCCTTGTAATCGAAACGATCTCTCATTTTTGTCTATGCCTGAACCTTGAAAGTACGGCCGCTGGCGGTCTTCTTCTCCTTCTCCTCCGTCTCGGGTCGGGCTCTGCGAAGGACTGTAGTTTGTCAGCATAAACCTGGCGCAGGCAACATGGCACAACGTACCTTGGAGGAAGTCTGCGGTCCGCTTGCGCATTCTTGTGTGGATGAAAGCCTTGGAAGCCTTGATATGGTAGTGGAAGTAATCGCGGAAGGTTTGAATGTGTGAAATAACCTCATCGCGCCGTTGCTTGGCGAGATGGCGAGGGAACAGTACTGCAGAGGTTAGCAGGACGTACAGTCAATCGTGTTAGGCGACCCACCAAATGTGATGTAGCCAATCTCAGCCGAGCCAGAGTTGTCAACTCCGGGGATGCCTTGCAGCTCAAGCGGCGGGTCATTCCTGAACAGCACTTGTGGTGCGTTCTGAATAGCTCTCCGCCTGGCGTCAACGAACTCCTGAAGGAAGACCTTTCCGAATATCCTGTCTGTCTCTTCCCGGAAGACGGTGGAGAAGATGACGGTGACACGGTCGTGGCTGGCCTTGATGTAGATGGCTTCCTCCTCTCGGTAGTGGATCGCGCGCACGGCACCGCCCTCTGCTACACCCTGTGGCGCCGACTCGGATGTGTACTTGGAGGCTTCCTCCTGCAACTCATGGAACTCGTCGAAGGCTTGCTCGAAGGGTGCAGCCATGGCGTTCCGCTTGAGGAGGGAAACGCGCCTGACCAGGTCTTCTTTGGCATCTGCACACCGTCAGCACCTTGTTCCAGCAGTCTGACAAAAGACCGTACCTTGCTCTTCTGGCAGGTTCTCCAAATCTACCAGCACGGAGAAGTCGTAGCCAGACTCTGGCTCCACGATATAAGGCCCATACTCTCGCTCCAGCACTGCCTGCGCGCCGTATTGGACCAGCTCCTTGAAGCACTTAATGTGCAATGACACTAGTATCTTGGTCTTGCTCTCCGGGGTTGAGATGTGGAAGGTGACGCCGTCGAAGTCGGAGACGACCTGGTCAATGTTGGCGGTAGCTCCTCTATGTGCTGTTAGCTACCTGGCTGGTGCTGCGGAGCGGAAGGCAGCGGGGTATGGCGCACCCATTGATTCGTTCCCTTAGGAGGGATTCGATCAAGACGTTTTGATAGTCGAGAAGAAGCATGTTGGCGGTTCAGCTCCTCGTAGGCGGATGGGCGTCGTCGGGCGGGGAGCTATTCGAGGGCGGTGATGCGGAGGACGGAGGTGTGCTGTGATGCTGGAAGGTGGGTCTAGCGCAATCCGTGGGGTTGGCCCTTGTCTAAAAAGTTTCGAGAAAGTAACCAACTCCCAACCCGACCGTTACCAGTGGCGCATACCCGCGAACATTGTCTGAGGAGCGCAATGACCTGAAGAGACTGAACCTGAGATCCTTCAAACCCTCCCCTCACGTCATATCCGGAATTTCATAGAGGCGGCGCAAAATGGTCAAATCATACAGGTAATGCGCACATGCAGCGCAACTCGAACAGAGCTCGTACTAACTAATTCGTAGCAAGTATGAGCAGTCCGATGCTTTCGGCGTGGTCGCGACTGCCACTTCCAACATTGTATGGACCCCCGAAGGCCTCACGCAGCCCGGTTCGAGTCGAGTCGCAGGCGCCGGACGCGCATACGCCGCCGCCAACGAGGAAGTGCTGTGCTGGGATGTAAAGAAGGGCGAACTCATGAGCAGGTGGCGCGACAACACCTGTACCGAGGAAGTTACCGTAATATGCCGGAGCGATATCGACCCGGATGTCTTCGCTGTGGGCTACGCCGACGGAAGCATACGCATATGGGATGCGCGAACGTCGACCGTCATCATCAGCTTCAATGGTCACAAATCCGCTGTCACAGTCTTGACTTTTGACCAGAGTGGAGTACGGCTGGCGAGTGGTGCCAAGGATACGGACATTGTCGTGTGGGATCTGGTCTCGGAAACCGGCTTGTTCAAGCTGAGAGGGCACAAGGGCCAAATTACTGGCCTGCAGTTCCTCCATCCTGCTAGTGCTCCGCAAGAAGATGGTGTGGAGTACGAAGAGATGGACGTGGATGCAGATCAAGCTTTCCTACTATCGACTAGCAAAGACGCGTTGATCAAGATCTGGGATGTCACGACTCAGCACTGCATCGAGACGCACATTGCACAAACAAACGGAGAATGCTGGGCTCTTGGTGTTTCGCCGGATGGTAGCGGTTGCATAACTGCCGGCAATGACGGAGAACTCAAAGTCTGGGCTATCGACCAGGCAGGGCTTCGAAGAGCAGGGTCATCAATCGGCGAAGGGTTCGAACAGGAATACCTTACATCCAGAGGCATACTATATCGGATGGGCAAGGACAGGACACAAGGAATTTCCTTTTACGCCAAGGCAGATTACATCGCTGTGCATGGCGCAGAGAAGGCCGTTGAGATATGGCGGATAAAAACGCCAGAAGAGGTCCGCAAAGCCCTGATCAGGAAGAGGAAGAGGAGGCGAGAAAAGGCCAAGACCGAGAAAAACGGAGACATCGAAGACGATGCTGATGCCGACGACAAAGTCGACGCTGCGGATGCCGAGATTGGCGAAGTCTTTGTACCCTATGTGACCGTACGAACAGCCGGGAAAGTGAGATCAGTCGCATGGATGCACATCAAAGGAACGAAGAAGCTACAGCTACTGGTCGGCACAAACAACAACCTCATCGACGTTTACGAGATACCCCAAAGAAGCAAGACGAAGAGCGAGGAAGCACCCGACTACAGCCGCACACTATCTGTTGAACTCTCTGGCCATCGAAACGATGTACGAGCACTTGCACTCAGTTCCGATGATCGCATGCTGGCATCCGCGTCAAGTGGAGGACTGAAGATCTGGAATGTCAAGACACAAAACTGCCTGCGCACTCTAGAATGCGGCTATGCACTTTGCTGTGCGTTCTTACCAGGAGACAAGATCGTTGTTGTAGGAACCAAGGATGGCGATATCGAATTGTACGACATAGCGGCATCCACATTGCTGGACAAGATCAATGCACACGAGGGGGCTGTTTGGACTATGCAAGTTCACCCCGACGGAAAGTCACTCGCCACTGGCAGCGCCGACAAGTCCATCAAGTTCTGGAATTTCGACATTGTCCAGGAAGAAATACCGGGAACAAAACGCACAACACCTCGTTTGAAGCTGACTCAGTCGCGCATACTCAAGGTCAACGACGACGTTCTAAGCGTGCAGTTTTCACCCGACTCAAAGTTACTCGCCGTAGCGACGCTCGACAACACCGTGAAAGTCTTCTTCGTAGACTCATTAAAGCTCTTCCTCAATCTCTACGGCCACAAGCTGCCTGTACTCAACATGTCGATTTCCAGCGACAGCAAGCTCATCGCGACCTGTTCTGCCGACAAGAACGTCCGCATCTGGGGTCTCGACTTTGGAGACTGTCACAAGGCGCTTTTCGGCCACGAAGACAGCATCATGCAAATATCCTTCATCCCGCATCCCGTCGACAACGACGAACGCCACATCTTCTTCAGCGCCTCCAAAGACCGCACGATCAAAAGCTGGGACGGCGACAAGTTCCAACAAGTTCAAAAGTTCAGAGGCCACCACGGCGAAATCTGGGCCATGACCGTCGCGCGAACAGGCGACTTCATCGTCACAGCCAGCCACGACAAGAGCATACGCATCTGGACCCGCTCCGACGAACCCATCTTCCTCGAAGAAGAGCGCGAACGCGAGCTAGAAGAAATGTACGAAAAGACTCTCGCCACGAACCTCGAAGACGACGAAGACCCCACCGGCACCCGCGCCGAGGCCGTCGACGCCAGCAAACAAACCATCACAACCCTCACCGCCGGAGAGCGCATCCAAGAAGCACTGGACCTAGGCATCGCCGACCTCGAAGTCGTCCGAGACTGGGAAGCCCAACGCAGAACCAACCCCAAAATCGCTCCGCCACAGCGTAACCCCCTTTTCCTCGCTCTAGGCAACATCTCCGCCGAGCGCCACGTCCTCAACACCCTCTCCAAGATCCCCGCTGCGCAACTGCACGACGCGTTACTCGTCCTCCCCTTCTCATCTCTCCCCGCTCTCTTCACTTTCCTCGCTATCTGGGTGCGCAAACAGTGGAATGTGACATTGACCTGCCGCGTCCTCTTCTTCATGCTCAAAACGCATCAGAAGCAGATTGTCTCCAGTCGCGAACTCAAGACCGTGTTGGAAGGTATGCGCAATGATTTGCGGAGTACACTCATGGGCAACAAGGATCTGATTGGGTTTAATGTTGCGGCGTTGAGGTTTGTGGGGGAGAGGGTGGATGAGGCGAGGTTGGTTAGGTGGGAGGATGTGGATAAGATGGATGGGGAGGAGAATAGGAAGAAGAGGGGGTTTGTGGATGTTGCTTAGGTTGGTGGGATGGGAGATGAGGGTGCATTTGTGGCGTTTCTAGTTGGTGGTTTGGGCTGTGTTAAAAGTAGTTATACGGGTGTTTTGCGAGAATCCATGTTTTGAACCCTTGTGCTTGGTATCCTTGTCTGTTTTGCAGTGTATGTTGAGAGTAATCAAGTCAAGCGTATGCTTCATATCAGCCAACATGTCCACTCTCCAAGGTACATATCTCTAAACCCACAGATGTTTATACATATCGTGATAGTCGTGCATCTCCCATATTGTACACCGCCACCACCACAACATCCTGCCCACCAGCAGAAAAAGCTCTCCCACAGTCTACCCCATAGCCTTCAAGAAATTAGCCTCCTTAATCCCCGCCCTCCGCTTATTCCTCATCGCCTTTGTCAACTCCTCTCTCGCATCCTGCGCCTTGACCGCGCCCTGCAAACTACCGTCGCCGGCCGGTAAATCAATCGTCTGTTCGTATAGCGGGACTTTGGGGACCAGCATCTCGGGGTTCATGGCTTGTTCCTTGCGGAGGCGTTTTGCGGCTAGACGACGTTGTTTCTTTGATTTCGCTGTGGGGTGGTTAGGAAAGTCGTTCTTCTTCTCCATGCTATGATGGACTTTGTGGGGAAGTATGTAATGGCAAGGAACGTACAGAACAAATCTCCCGCCCCAGCATCCGCCTTCTTCTCCTGCCGATCCAATATCGTCCACAGCCAACTCGGATATTCATCGTCAGCCAACGCAACGGGATCCTGTCTATCTTTCAAAAAGTTCAATCCCTTCAGTGGTTGCCCAGCTGGTATACTGCTTTTCACCAGCGGGGCAGCCTTCTTCTTCGCGGCTTCCGCAGCCGTGGCTTTCAAATCCGGACTCGCGGCTGGTGTCAATGGCTCGCTGAACGGCTGAGCCGCAGATGTGGAAGTCGCTGTTGGCGGGTTGTGCGAGGACGTAGAGTCGCCTTGACGGCCGGCAGATTGCGTTGCGGTGCTTGCGGAGATGGGTGTTGCGTTGCGGAGGGGGGTTGTGGTGGTGAGGAAGCGCATGGGTTGCGGGCGTGTGGAGGAGGTTATTTGGGCGCGCGAGGCGCTGCGAAGACAGGTTCGACATATCATCTTGGGCGTGTGTGGGGGGCGCTTTCAATTCGGCTTTTGGGGTTGTTGCTGGCCAAAAGTTTGAGATGGCATCGGAGGGCTGCCGAGGTGTTTCGCCGGTTCCGGGTCGCGCTAGAGGGCATCCTTGTCTGCCGCCGCCCGCTGTGTGCTTGAGCTCGGGAGGACCATGCTTGGTGCATGAACACCTTCATGCTTCTTCCTGAACGGCCTCACATGTAGTGGTTGTCATGGTTGTGGTTATGATTTTGGCAGGTGCTACGCCGCAGATGGCACCTTCCAGTTTCGTCCGGTCCCATGGACACTACTAGGCGACAGGGTAGACGGAAGACATCACAATCAGGCAGGAAGATAGATAAGATGTATGTGTACATTTCAATTTCGAAGCACATCCATTTGAGTAAGACATGAGCGCAGTGTGACCACTCCGTCCAGCCAACCCAAACCCATGCATCGTATTCCTCCAACAGCGCCTGCGGCTGACCGCTTCTTCAATAACATCGTACAAGATAAACATGAGAGATCGTTAGGGATAGTGTGGGATTAGTGCCCAAGCCTGACGCTGGCAGTCCGAAACGCCGTGTTGCGTTCCTTCCAACCAGGCCAGCAAGTAGATAGTAAAACAATGGAAAAACTAGAATTAGACAAATGAGTGGTGGGGATCACAGTCCCTATAAGTATGTACACGGAAAACGAGAGCGTAAGACATCGTCTAAGGTATAGGGCTGAGAGCAAAGGAGACCGTCCGGGGAGCACAGTAAGGAGACTTGATCAAATCCAGGCCATGGGTGCGGGTTGGTGTTTGATGGCGAATCGATGGCTGAATAGTGGGCGGATCTCTGAGAGGTAGTCGGCAGCGCAGAAAGCGGCGAGGTTTTTCGAGCGCATGATGGAAATGTCCGCTTCGGTCTCTGCATCTCGTACTACGCCGCCAAACTCCTCGACGACTTCGTTCAGTTGCTCGAGTTCACGGCCAAAGGGGTGGTCCTCCTCTTCAATCGTGCCCTTGAACATGTCGAGCGATGATCGCTGTTCGCGCGAGTGGCGTGCAGAACCGACGCTTCCACGCGAGTTCATGCTGCCACGAGTGCTGACATTCTGAAGCGATCGCTTGTGCGCCAAACGCTCATGTGCCTTTTTGCTGTGCGAGAGAGCCCTCTGGGGAATAGCAGGCACTGCCTCTACAGTCTCCTCCTTGACTTGCTTGAGACTCGTAGTTGAGGCGGACTTCTTCAGTTGCTTGCCAGAGGATGAAAAGTAGCCGGAAAGGTGGTTGGGCGCGGGCGAGATGGGTGAAGACGCCACAGAAGAGGCATCAGTTAGGGTGGTGTCTCTTGAACCATGCGAAGAGGCCCGGGAGCGTGTTGACACACTGTGGTCCGAGTCGTCCGCCGAGGAGTGGCTGAGGGAAGTTGAAGAGGAGACATTCCTGAGGGTCGAGATGTCGGGCGCATTGTACGAAAGCATGTTGGTAGTCGACACCAGGGCGATAGGAAGAGAGATCTTGGAACGGTCAAAGTTGTTGTTGGCCATTTTGACACTCTGGCTGCGAGTCGGCGACACCGTGGAGTCCTTCGGCTCTTCTGTCCGCTTGATGCGCCTTGTCATGGCACGAGCGAGAGACATATTGATGGATTAATTCAAAGTAGATGTGCGATATTGCAGATAAGGGTCCAGCTGTCGGTTCTGGGGCCGGTAATTCTGGCGGTGACTGTAGTTGG